>Ga0209491_10000307_pt1 | contig 97103 bp, 96 predicted proteins | sample BON02_FD_187213 | JGI IMG/M metagenome (GOLD analysis project Ga0209491, IMG submission 187213) | Freshwater microbial communities from Lake Bonney liftoff mats and glacier meltwater in Antarctica - BON-02 (SPAdes) (version 2) | ecosystem: Environmental > Aquatic > Freshwater > Ice > Glacier...
CTCTGACGTCATCTACGCAATGCTGCGAGACCGCCGCGAATACCAAGCACCGCTGCCGGTCGCCGCATAGTCAGCTGCCACGAATTCCGACTCCAACGCTTGACAAAGGTCATAGGGACACCCCCCCAGGAGCTTCCAAATGTACCCCGAACCGCTGGTCCAGGGTGATAAGGGTGATGGAAGCCATAAAGCGGGCCGAATTGCGTCGATCCCCCGTTCTCACGAGGGATCGAACTACGGGTGAGTGACGGGACTTGAACCCGCGACATCTCGGACCACAACCGAGTGCTCTACCAGCTGAGCTACACCCACCATGTTCAGCCAGCCCCGCACCAACGGACCTAAATCCACTGGACGAGAAGCCAACCAAAGAGACCAAAAATCTGGCCCCACACTCAACAGTCAATAGCACCGAGGTGCCTCACGCCGCGTGACCGCCGAAGTCTACCCGCTCCCCGTTCACGACCGCGATCCAGATCGTGCGATCAGCGGCTGAGTGTGTCCAGGACGCGGGCCACGCAAGCCTGCGCATCCTCACTACCAGTGTTAACCATCACGTCGTAGTCAGAGAAGGTGTGCACGACATCAAGAAGGCCCCGGGCTCGACCCCACACTCGATCCCCGCGTTGCCGTTCGCTTTCCTCAAGCTCGGGAAGCGGTGTGGACATCCCATTCGGACTGGCGCCCAGTGTCGGCACCGCGGTAGTAGCGGGGCGCCGGCATGAAGATGAAATCGTCGAAGCCTGCCACCAGGTATGGGTGGCTCAGCGCCGCTTGCAGACCACGAGCAAGCGTCGACTTCCCGGCGCTGGAAGGTCCGTTGATCAAGATCACATCAGGCCACACTAGGCCAGGCTGGCCGCCAGTTTCGGGTTGCTCGACGTTGTTGGTCTTCACTCGTCGAGTGTGGCACGAAACGTCACAGGTCCGAACTAGCTAAGCGACACGGGGCCCCAGACAACTGCGCTCCCGTACACATCGACGCCAAACATCCGCCCGAAGCGTGAACTGCCAACGCTTTGCTGGCGCGGGCACGCTAGCGTCTATTCTCATGTCCATCGATCTGAATGCCGACCTCGGCGAAGGCGTCGGCGTCGACCCCATCGCGCTCGACGATTCACTGCTCACCGTCGTGTCCAGCGCCAATATCGCGGCCGGTGGTCACGCGGGCGACACCGACTCGATGGCGCGCGTGTGCGAACGAGCGGCGCAGCATCACGTCGCGATTGGCGCCCACGTGTCCTACGTCGACCGGGAGGGCTTCGGACGCAACCCAAACAACGTCGACGACAACACTCTGCGGGCGCAGATCCTCGACCAGATCACCGTGCTCGACCTTGCTGCCCAAGCCGCTGACAGTGCCGTCACCTATATAAAGGCCCACGGCGCGCTATATCACCGGGCGTGCATCCCGGGCAGTCGCGAGGCGGAGATCATCATTGACTCCGCGCTGCAGTTCAAAGCGGAGCACGGGCGGTCGCTAGCGATCCTGGGATTTGCTGGGTCCGATCTCATCGTCCGGGCCCGTGAGGCTGGCCTGAAGGCCGCGAATGAAGCCTTCGCCGACCGTACTTATACGGCCGAAGGCTGGCTCGTCGCCAGAGGCGAACAAGACGCTGTCATCACCGACGCAATCCAGGCGCTCACACGACTCAAACGACTCCTGCGCGATGACCAGATCATCGCCATCGACGGAACACCGATCGAGGTCAAGGCCCAAAGCATCTGCATCCACGGTGATACCCCCGGCGCGGTCGTGATGGCTCGCCGCCTCAAAGCCGCCATCGATGCCGACCGCGTCAAGATCGCGCCGTTCGCGCCGCCGCCCAAACGCGCGACCAGCCCCGGCTCGAGCTAGCCCCCGCCAACGGTGGATCCCGGGCACGCAGTCAACCCCGAAAGCTCGGCGATCGCGAGCGTCACGAGCTACGGCGCGGACGCCTACTTAGTGCGCGCGACACACCCCGACGACGTTGCGAACCTGCTCGTCGCCATTGACGAGCAGGCGGTCGATCACCCGGCACTGCGCGAAGCCCACGCGGGCGAACAGTCGATCCTCGTCCGATTCGATCCGACGGCCAACGGCGCTCGCGAAATCAAAGACGCACTCACGCAACTGGTACCGCACCAACAGCCGAGGACACACGCCGCCGTCACCCTCCCCATCCGCTACGACGGTCCCGACCTCGCCGCAGTCGCCGACGGCGCCAACCTCAGCGTCGAGGCCGCCGTCGCCATGCATCAGCGCGCCACGTACCGGGTGGCCTTCTGCGGGTTCACCCCTGGCTTCGCCTACCTCACTGGCCTTCCCGAGGCGCTACACCTTCCGCGCCTCGATTCGCCCCGCACCGTGGTCCCGCAGGGGTCGGTCGCCATCGCTGCTCACTACTGCGCGGTCTATCCGTCGAAGTCGCCCGGCGGGTGGCTACTCATCGGCACCTGCGACACGAAGCTGTTCGACCCCGCGACGACTCCCCCGGCCCTCCTGACACCAGGTACGACCGTGAACTTTGAGGCGAGCTGATGGGCATCGTCGTCATCGCGCCAGGCATGCAGACGCTGATCCAAGACACGGGTCGTCCCGGCTACGCGCGGTTCGGCGTCGCGCGTAGTGGCGCCATCGATCTGGAGTCATGGCGCCGAGCCAATCGCGCCGTGGGCAATGCCGTGCCCGACACGCATCGCGACGATGCCGGACCGGCAACTCTCGAAGTCCTCATCGGTGGCCTGGAGTTCATCACGACGGCCAACCTCACAATGGCGATCTCCGGCGCCGAGGTCGCGGTGACGGCGCTCGACTCGGCCGGCGAGCAGCGGGAGTTGACGCGAGACACTGCGCACCACCTCGAACCTGGCACCACCGTGAGCATGTCCCGCGCCAAGAACGGGCTGCGCGCGTACGTCGCATTCGAGGGGGGCCTCGTCGCTCCGGCAGTACTGGGATCACGCAGCTACGACACGACCGCCCAGCTCGGCCCCCTCCCCCTCGTCGGAGGCCTCGAACTTGCCGTCGCGACCCACAAACAAGGCCAGTCCGGCCAACTCGACCAAGCCAACACAGCTACCGCAGCCAGTACAGCTACCGCAGCCAGTACAGCCGATGCACCACAGCCATTCGCGCAACCAACACCATCTACCTTTCATCTCACCCCCGGACCCGACGCCGACCTCCTGCGCGCCAAACCCGACGTGCTGACCGCCGCGCCGTGGAAGATCGCCCCAAGCTCTAGTCGCGCAGGTATCCGGCTCATCACCTCAACTAACGACATCGCACCGCTCGCCTCGGCGGCATCGTTGCCGTCGACCCCTGCACTCCCCGGCGCCGTCCAAGCGTTCCCTAGCTGCGAACTCGTCGTCCTCGGCCCAGACGGACCGACCACCGGCGGATACCCCGTCGTCGCGGTGATGAGTCGCGCCGACCTCAGCAGACTCAGCCAAATCCGGCCTGGGGCAGCGGTCAGGTTGATCACGACCACTGACGAGACATAGGCCACACCAACCGCTTACCTTCGATGATCAGCGCGTCGCTCGGGAATCTTCCGCGCTTGGGTAATGTTGACGCGACAACAGATGACCCGTTCTCAATCAAATTTGAATCACGCCAATCCGGGACTGGGTCCGCTCCGAACCACACATACGCCGTCGGCAACCGGTGGCGATATTACGTGCTGTTGAAGGGATAACGAGTGCGCCTGGCCCTGCTCGAAATGCGTCGCGCAAAGCTACGGTTCGGGTTGCTATCCGGCGCTGTCTCCTTGCTGATCTTCTTGGTGCTGTTCCTCTCTGCCTTGTCTGGTGCGCTCGTGAACTCGTTCACCGGAGCGTTCAACAACCTCGACGCGCAGGTGTTGGTGTACTCAGATTCTGCCCGCGACAACATCCAAGGCTCCCGCCTCGAACCGGGAATCGTCCCCCAGGTTGCTGCCGTCCCAGGCGTCGCCGCTGCGGGAGCGCTGGCCATCACCACGAGCTCCGCGGAGCTCCCCGACGGCAAAAGCGATCTCTCGATCTTCGGCTACACCCCCAACGCTCCCGGCACCCCCGGCGGATTGACCGATGGCCGACTCCCGAACGCCGCAAACGAGACCGCCGCCGACATCCCTGGCGCCGTCGTCGGCGACACCCTCACTCTGCTCCCCACAAACATCAAACTCACCATCGTCGGCGTCCTCAAGGGCGCGCAGTTCAACGCCGCACCGACCGCTTACGTCGAGATCGCCAGCTACGAGGCTGTCCAAAAGGCAGCCAACCCCAACGCACCATTCGTCCCGATTAACGCGGTGGCGGTCAACACCGAGCCCGGTGCCTCCCCGAGCACCGTGGCCGACGACATCACCAAGACCGTCCCCGAAACTAAGGGCTACACCCTGAGTAACGCGATCGCCAACATCCCCGGCGTCTCGTCTGTCAGCCAAACCTTCGGAATCCTCGTCGGCCTGACATTCATCATCGGCATCGTCGTCATCGGCTTCTTCTTCCTCATCCTGACCGTGCAAAAGATGAAGGTCTTCACCTTGCTTCGAGCGACCGGCGCATCCACGTGGCGACTAACGAAGACGGTGTCGATACAGATCACCGCCGTCGTCTTCCTCGCCAGTATCGTCGCCTCGCTGCTGACCTACGGTGCACTCCAAGGCGTCAACACCGGCATCCCCGTGTCGCTAAGCCCCAGCTTGGTCTTCACCGTGGTGATTGCCGTCTGGATCTTCAGTTTGCTGACCGGACTACTCAGTGTGCGAAGAATCCGCGCCATCGACCCAGCTAGTGCGGCAGGTGCCCGATGATGCTCGCGTGGGCGGAGATCCGCCGATCCAGTGGACGATTCCTCTCGATCATTGGTGCCCTGTCGCTCATCACCTTCTTGGTGTTGACGCTGTCGGCGCTGTCTGACGGGCTGTTCTTCGGCTCGACCGGTGCGGTCAAGGCATCAGCGGCGCAGGCCTACGTGTTCAGCACTGACGCGGAGGGCTCATTCATTCGCTCGCGTCTTCCGGCTGACGATGTCGACAAGTACCGCGCGATGGACGGCGTGGAGCGCGCCGCCCCCGTCGGTGTACTGCTGACCTCGGCGGAGTCGGACAACAAAGAACTCGATGTCGCAGTCTTCGGCGTTGACCCCGAGGGTGTCAGCGCCCCCGAGACCATCGTTGACGGTCGGCTCCCCGCCCTTGGTGAAGACGGTGTCGCCGCAATCGACAACCGCGTCGAAGGCGTCGGGATCGGCTCAACCGTGACGGTCGGCGATACCTCGGTCCAGATCGTTGGGCTCACCACCGGCTCCAGCTACCAACTCCAACCAACGCTGTGGACGACCGTTCCGACGTGGACCGCAATGCAGGAGAGCGTCCGACCCGAGACGCGCGGCCTACCGCCGTTCGTTAGCGCGGTCGCCCTCGACCTTGACGCGGGTACCACCGTGGCGTCGCTGACTCCGATCGAGGGCACCAAGATCCTCACCGAGGACGAGGCTGCCCTGGCGATCCCCGGCGTAGAACAGCAACGCTCCACCCTGAACTCGATCATCTACACCACGTTGTTGGTGGCTGGTCTGGTCGTCGCGTTGTTCTTCGCGCTCATCGTGCTGGAGAAGCGAGACCTGTTTGCCGCCCTCAAGGCTGTCGGAACATCCACCTGGAAGCTCGGTGAGACGGTCATCATCCAGGCCGTCTTTGCCTCCGTCATCGGCGTCATCCTCGGGGCGATCGCGTCCCGACTCCTGGGGCTTGTGGTGCCTGCTGAAGTCCCGACCCTGTTCCTCACCGCCAGCCTGATCCAGATATCCATCTTCACGATCGTCGCGAGTGTTCTCGGTGCGGTGTTCTCACTTCGCCGCATCGCCAAGATCGACCCAGCTACCGCTCTAGGAGGAAACCTCTAATGGCAACCGATACGACGTCCACGCCATCGAAGTCGACTGATTCGACACGCGACGACGCCATCCTGCGGGTGCGCGATGTCACTAAGACCTACGGCGAGGGCCACACTGCCGTCACGGCGGTCGAGCACGCCACGTTGTCGGTGAAGGAGGGCGAGTTCGTCTCCCTCCTGGGCCCATCTGGATCGGGTAAAACGACGCTGATCTCGATGATCGGCGGGCTCCTGACGCCCACGAACGGCACGATCGAGCTTGGCGACGTGAACGTCTCGACGCTGTCGAAGAAGGACCTCACGGCCTTCCGCGCCCAGCGGGTCGGCTTTGTCTTCCAGGGGTCCAACCTCGTCCCGTTCCTGACTGCCAAAGAGAACCTGCTGTACGTCGCGACACTCAGCAAGGAGTACGACCGCAAGAAGGCCAATAAGCGGGCCGACGAGCTGCTGGGTGAGCTCGGTCTCACCGAACGCTATAACAACCTCCCCGAACAACTGTCCGGCGGCGAGCGTCAACGGGTCGCCATCGGGCGCGCGTTGATGAACGATCCCGACCTCGTCCTCGTCGATGAACCGACCGCCTCCCTCGATACCGCTTTGGGGCGGCAAGTGGTCCAACTCCTCGCCCGAGAGGTCAAAGATCGGGGCAAATCGGGCATTATGGTCACACATGATCTTCGGATGGTCGAATACACGGACCAAGTTTTCGAAATCTTGGATGGAAAGTTGAGCGTTGAGGGAACCGGTGAGGAGAAAGCTAAGTCACACTGAAAGCCTGGCTTTCCCTCTATCACGATACGGAAGATCGAGGTTACGATTGACAACATTGAGTGGACAGGTTTAGCCGCCACTACCCACTCCTTACAGCACGCTAAGCAACAACACCGCTCCACCGACTGTTAATGCGACACAGCCCAGTGCCGTACCGCACACTACAGCCACCCACTAGCGCGGCCAAGGATAAGGAATATGAGCAAAAAAGTTCTCTTCACCGTCATGATCAGCTCTGGCGCGCTCGCACTCACAGCGTGCTCGGGACTGACCGCCTCGACGAGTAACGACTTGGTCAGCGATGACGCGTCCACCGTCTCGGATGTTGTCGTGCTGACGTCCAACGTCGACGATAGCCAAGAGCTCAAGGCCGGCCAGAGCGTGAAGTTCACCGCCCAAGAGCCGTGGATCATCGAGTCGGTCACCGTCAATGGACCATCCGGAACCGAGACCTTTGGTGTCGAGGCTCCGAGCGAGAAGTGGAAGTCTGAACCACTCGCACCGGCCCAGATGTCGACCTTCACCGCCACCATGCGCAACCCCACCACGGGTGACACGATGACCGTGAAGCGCCAAGTCATCGCCGGACCAGCTACCAACACCTTCGATGCCACCGTGACCCCGGACAAGGGCACCTACGGCGTCGGCATCATTCCTAAGGTCGAGTTCGACAAGGACGTTCCCAACAAGGATCGTGCCGCCATGATCGAGCGACTTTCCGTCACCTCAGCGCCAACCCAGGTTGCCGGAAGCTGGCGCTGGATGGACGCAAATACCGTTGCGTTCCGCCCCGACACTCAGTACTGGCCAGCCAACCTAAAAGTCACCGTCACCGCCGATATGGAAGGTGCCCGGATCTCCGACTCGAAGAACAGCACCGCCTTCGGTGAAGGAACTGTCAAGAAGTCGTTCAAGGTCGACCGCTCGATGATCCTGAAGCTGAACAGTGCCACGAAGTCCGGCGTCGCAATCGTCGACGGCAAGAAGGTCAAGTCGTTCCCGATCTCGCTCGGCAAGCCCGGCTACACGACCCGTTCGGGTATCAAGACGATCACCGACATCATTCGCGTTCAGCGGATGACGAACGTGGGCGTCACCAACGACTCGGTCTACGACCTCCAGGTGCCGTTCGCAATGCGGATCACCGACACCGGGGAGTTCCTGCACGGTGCTCCGTGGAACGGCAACATCGGCTACGCACACACCTCGCACGGCTGCTCGAACCTCACCTACTCCGACGCGGCGTGGTTGTTCTCGCGCGTGAAGTACGGCGACCCGGTCGTCACGACCAACACGGGCCGCCCGATGGAGGACTGGAACGGTCCCGGCGCAGCCTGGAACATTAAGTACGCGAAGTGGGCGAACACTCCCGCCTAAGCACACCAAAGCGCTCAAGCAAAAAGCGCGGCAGCTACCGGATCACTCCAGAGCTGCCGCGCTTTTGCGTTGTTCGTGTCGTAGGTGGGTGCTAGGGGTTAGACATCGGGGGTGGACTGGTCAGACTTCGGTATCGCTGCCGCTGCTTTGTCAGCCGCTGCCTTGGCCGCCGCCGACAGGGATGCCGCGCCGCCCTTGAGCTGATCGGCAGCCAGGTTGATCGCCGCCGTTGCGTGATCCTGCGCGGTATTGCTGACCTCCGTCACCTGCTCGGGGAGGGCCTCCGCAGCCTTAGCCGAGATTGAGGACACCGCCGCTGCCAGGTTCGCGGCTGCCGTCTGGGCCGCCTCAACTGCTTCTTGCACCTTTGCCATTGCATCATCTGTAGTCGCCATTGGGTCAACTTCCCACTAATGCGGTGCCCACGTCCACTCGTCGTCATCCCTAGCGAGCAGAAACGCACTGGCCACAGTGCGTTTCTGCGTAGGAGTTAGACCTTCTCGGACGGAATATCAGACAGTGCCTCATTGGAGTCTGCGTGGGTCGAGCGAGTAACCGCCCAGATCCCGGCAGCGATGAGCCCACCAACCAACGGGGCGGCGATGAACAGCCACAGTTGCGACAGGGCGGCTCCACCTTCGAATAGCGCCGGGCCGATCGAACGCGCCGGGTTAACCGACGTTCCGGTCAGCGGGATACCCACGAGGTGAACGACGACGAGCGTGACACCGATGGCGACGGCCGGGTTGACGTGACAACCCGAGATCCCACCGATCGCGTACACGAGGAACACCAAGACGAAACCGAAGGCGATTGCCACACCCAACGTGCCCGAAGCCGGGACGGGGAAGTCAGCAGTCGCCGTGACGTCGCGTGCGGCCGCAATACCTGTCACGGCCGCACCAACAGCGAGGAATACTAGTGCGAATGTGCCGATGAACTCGGCAGCCAGTTTTTTACCCATGGGCGTATGAAACCCGTCGCTGGGAATAATCCAAAACCATTCGATCAATGACTCGGGGAACCTTGGCGCGAATATCACGCCAAGGTGGATTGGTACGCTATTGAACCTTCGGGTGTGAGGTGAGGTGTTCGTGATGCGTCGTCGGGCTCGCGGTGCGCGCATCGCTGGTGTCGCTGCCTTGACGGTCGGCCTCATGTCGGCACCGCTAGCAACCGGGACCTCGGCTACTCCGACATCGAACCCGGCGCAGGCGTCTGCTGGTGACGCTGGCGGCGGCGGTCAACCCCGCTCAGAGCAGTGGCGCGACGTTCGACTTGATGTCCGCAGGACGGCCGTTGCCGGGACGACGATCGCCTGGGCATCGCTCGGCTCCCCCGCATCTTCCGCGCGACCGTTGGTGATGCTTAATGGCACCGGTTCGCCGATGTCCGAGTGGGATCCCGCCCTGCTCGCGGGACTCGCGACCTCTCGCCAGGTGATCGTGTTCGACTATCCCGGCCTTGGCAATTCCGGCGTGAACCCGGGACCGATGACATTCCGCTCCCTCGCCGACACGACGGCCGCGTTCACGTCGGCGATCGGTCTGCACACCGTCGACGTGCTCGGTTGGTCGATGGGCGGCTTCGTTGCCCAGGAACTGTTGCGTGCGTACCCGCAGCGCATCGGCCGAGCGATGCTTGCAGGAACGAACCCTGGCGGGCCGCGAACGAAGCTGGGGCCGACGTGGGTTCAGCAGGCTGACAGCGATCCTGCTGCTGGGATCAAGACCTACCTACGCACGAACTACCCCAACACGCGCAATGCTCAGCGCAAAGGGCGCGCGTTCGTCAAACGGCTAACCAAGTCCGTCAACTCTGGGCGCTACCCGAACTCATCGGTTCCCGCGAAGACGTACCGGCAGATGGTGAAGGCTGAGAATGCGTGGCTTCGGTCAAAGCGCAACACCCGCGGACTACGCGCGGTCAGTCAGCGGGTGCTTGTCACGACGGGCAAACGTGATCTGATCACGCCCGCGGCGAATAGTCGCCGGATCGCCAAGCTCCTACCCAACGCGAAGTTGACGTTGTTCGCCGGCGCAGGCCACTCGTTCCTGTTCCAGAAACCCGAGCGCGTCGCCAACCGCTTATCGCACTTCTTAGGCTGACCTCGTCGCGCCCGACCTACGACGCGGTCAATGACCCCATCGCGCCGACGACCGCCGCGACACGCGCGACCTCGTGGGTACGGATAATCCCCGTTCCTCCAAGCTGGGCCAACACGGCGAAGAATGCCTCGGCCGAGCGGAACTGCTCCTCGAACAGGGTGAACGCGTGCGGTACGGCGTGGCAGATCGGCAGACCGAGGCGACGCAGGCGAAATGTGTTCAGCAGCACGCGGGTCTGGTGCCGAATCCGGACGGTGGGATCCACCAAGTTTCCGTAGTAGAAGCCCATTCCTGGATCGATCGCGATTCGCTCGACCCCTATAGATCGCGCCACCTCGATGCGCTCCGTGAAGTGCTCAAGAATGCCGGGGATTGGATCTTCGCTGACTGTGACGTCGGTGATCTCGCGGACATTGCAGCCACCGACGTAGCACATAATGACGGTCGCATTGAACTCTGCGGCCAGATCGTAGATCTGTTGATGATGCTCAGTTCCGGTCAGGTTCAGGACCTTCGCGCCGGCCTCGAGACAGGCGCGCACCACCCGGGGTTCGTAGGTCTCGGCAGAGACGAAGATGTCGTCCTTGGTCAGCGCCTCGATGACGGGGACGAGTGCGGCGATCTGGTCATCGGCGCCCACTCGACCAGCCGACGCGGTCGTCGATTCGGCACCTAGATCGATGAAGTCTGCGCCCTCAGCGGATTGGATTCGGCCCTTGCGGATTGCGGACTCGGTGGAGATCGCAATGCTCTCGCGGTACGTGGAATCACGGGAGAGGTTGACGCACCCCATGATGGCGGGCCGTTCATTGACGTCGAAGCTCCGATCGCCAATCTTGAGCGGCTCCACCTGCACGCCGAGATCGTCTCGATAGGTATCGGCCAGGTCCGCAAGCGCTGCCAGCGTGATCATTGCTTGAGCCTACGCGAGGGGTTAAACGTCGGAATCGACGTTTGCAGAAATGTAGCGATTGAAAAGGAATCCGTCCTCCTCGATGATGTGCTTGAGTCGGTAACGATCTGGTGACTCGAAGCCCTCGCCGGTCACGATCTGGCCGCCGCCGACAATCAGTGGGGAGATGGAGATGTCGGCCTCGTCGAGCACGTTTTGCGCTGCGAGTTTGGCCAGCAGATTCGGACCGCCTTCGCAGACGATCCGGTTCCAACCACGGTCGGTCAAAACGTCTAAGACAGCGAGCACGTCGACCTCCATCCCCGGCAGGACGACGACCTCACAGTGTTGCCGGGCTTGCGCCAACGCCTCGGCGGTCGCCGTCTCACTCGTAATGATGATCGGGGTGAACTCGGACTCATGAAAGATCGCTTCATCCCACGGCAGGTCCAGCGAACCACTGACCATGACCACGACCGGGGCGGACCGTAATCCGGCGCCCACTCGTTCGGCTTGGTGTTCCGGCTTTGCCTTCAGCGGCCGATATCGCTCGATCCGCATGGTGTTCGCTCCGATCAAGAGCGCATCAGCCAGTCGTCGGGTCTCGTTAAAGATGACCTTGTCGGCTGTGGAGGAGATCGATCCACTGGCGTCGTCGGCACCTCGCGCCGCACCATCGAGGGTAGTGACCATCATCCCGCGGACCCAGCGACGGCCGGCCGGCCACGGATACAGCTCGCCAAGATCAGCCTTCTCGACGTTCCCCTTGCGGCTACCAAAAAGCATCTGCATGATTCTCACCCTACCGACGGACGAACCTAGGTCATCCTTCCCACCGCACCGATTGCCCCGACCGGCCAGATCACGTGGCCGTGCCGTCGTGCTAGGCGGTTGCTCGCCCGGAAGATCGCTGTGCTGACTCCTTCACTAGCACCATGCGCACGACGTGGTCAACGGATTCACTGGTTCGCTCTGTTTGGGAAATGCCAGGGTTCGCATCATAGATTTCCTCCACAGAATTCGCACGTGCGATGGACACCTGTCCGAGTTTCAACCCCTGCCAGGCACGCAGCACGAGGAAGGCCATCAACGCGAAGAACACCGGGACCATCAATGTCGGCGTCCCGTCCATCAGCTCCTTGATCACAATTATGGCGGCGACCAGCGGTAGGGCGATGACGGCCGTGACCACGCGGAACCGAACGGACGCGCCGTGGATGAATCTCGTCTGCGCTTTTGCGGGAGAGGACGCAATCAAAGGGAGCAATCGTTGGTATTCGGCTTCGCTGACGTCATCCACGCTCACATGATTGCCGACCGCGTGGGACTGCCGTATTGCGGGTGTGAATCCACGATGGTGCCAGACATCACGTAGGGGACCGCCACGAAAGCGGACGACGACGGCTTCGGCCCGAGCGGGGGCCGCCACAAACAACGAAAGCCCCGGTCAAGGTTAACTTTCCCTTGACCAGGGCTTTCACGGGTGCGCCGCCAGGGACTCGAACCCCGAACCCGCGGATTAAGAGTCCGCTGCTCTGCCAGTTGAGCTAGCGGCGCCTTGGGTTTTCTCTTGCATTTTCGTGCGTGGGCGAGCATATCAGCGTGGTGCTACCAGATGCCTGCGGCATTACCCTGCTGCTCGCCTGCTCCCCCTCGCCCCGGTGGTATCACTCAGCCTTTACTGAAGACTCGCTTGCCAACGCGACGGACAACGATGATCCCGACAACGACTCCGACGGTGCCAGCGACTCGCTCCGGGCGAACGCCGCCGTACTCGTCGATGTAGAAGCCGCGCACCTTCATCACCTGAACCGAGATGATGCGCTTGGGGTCGATTGTCTTCTTCACCGCAACCTGCAGTTGCTCGACAGTCTCGACGAGGTGGTCACGAGATGCCGCGATCTCGGCCTCGATCTCGGGAATGCTGCGCTTCGTTGCAGACTTCGCCGACTGCTCGGACTTCGCTGCTGCGGTCTTCTTTTTGCCAGACATAGGCGCAACCCTACGAGACGCCCGCCCATCGTGGCGATTCGGTAACGATAAAGTCAATCAACTGACCGACCACCGCGGAGGGATACAAAATGAGCACACTGGAACCTGGGGATCTCGCACCCGACTTCACGCTGCTAGATGATCAGGAAGAGTCGGTCACTTTGTCGACGCTCCGTGGCTCCAATGTCATCCTCTACGCCTACCCTGCCGCGATGACCCCGGGCTGCACAACGCAGGCCTGCGACTTCCGCGATTCGCTGGATTCCTTGGCTGCGGCCGGATACAAGGTCTTAGGCATCTCGCCCGATAAGCCAGCCAAACTGGCGAAGTTCCGCGAGCGCGACGCCATCACCTTCCCGCTGCTCTCTGATCCCGACAAAGATGTGCTGACCGAGTACGGCGCCTTCGGTGAGAAGAAACTGTACGGCAAGACAGTGACCGGGGTCATCAGATCGACTTTCGTCATTGACCCAGAGGGCAAGATCGTCGTTGCCCAGCGCAACGTCCGCGCTAAGGGCCACGTTGCCAAACTTCGCCGCGAACTGGGGATCTAGCACGCCGCAGGCTACGGTGAAGGTATGGCGAAGCCGCAGATCACAGCACTAATAGGCGTCTACAACACCGACCGCGGCTTGCACGGCGAGTTGGCCTACCTATCCGGGCGGTTACGCAAGACTCTGCACTGCGCGCTTTGCGATATCACCCACTCCCCGATCCGCCGAAAGAAGGACTGGGATCGCTTTGTGGCCGATCTCCCCGTCCCGTTCACCCTGCTTCACAAGAATGAACTCGACGACTTACCGGACAAGGTCATTCACCTCGCGCTGAAGTCTCCCCCGTGCGTGATCGCTCTCACCGACGACAAGCCGCTCGTGGTGATGACGACGACCGATCTTGCGAAGGCGGACAGCGACGTCACGATCTTCGACGGGATGCTGCGTAACCAGATCGTCGCGCGCGGCCTCGAACTACCGGCCTAGCTCACTGCTAGCCGAGCCCAACTCCCACCAGCGAACCGATGACGTAGGTCACCGCTGCCGCTCCCGCTCCCACGATTAACTGGCGCAGCGCGGACTTGACGATTCCGGCTCCCGATAGGTAGCCGACCGTCCCACCGACGACGACCAATGCGAGTGCTGCCAAGACGATCGCGAAGATCAGGGCCGTCGTGTCTTGGGCGAAAACATAGGGAATCACCGGGACTGCTGCGCCGACGGAGAAGGCGACGAAGCTGGATGCCGCAACTTTGACGGGCGATCCGAGTTCGTCAGGATCGAGGCCGAGTTCTTCGCGTGCCAAGGTATCCAGCGCGGTCTCTGGATTCGACATAATCGTCTCGGCCAACTGCTTGGCGGTCTCGCGATCGAGTCCTTTGGCGCGGTAGATCAGCTCAAGTTCGCGCTGCTCTTCCCACGGCTTCTCGCGGAGTTCCTCGGCCTCCATCGCGATCTCGCGGGCGAACAGATCCTTTTGGCTGGCGACCGATACGTACTCCCCCGCGCCCATCGAGAAGGCGCCGGCCAGCAGGCCCGCGATACCCGCGAACAGGACCGTTCCGGAGGCGATCCCGGAACCGGCAAAGCCCATGACTAGCGCCGTGTTGGACACGAGCCCGTCAGATGCGCCGAACACGGTCGCGCGTAGAGATCCGGACTTGTCGACTCGGTGCCAGGATTCGGCGTTGTTCATCGCCGTCCGAACGTCCTCAATCGATCGGCCGGCCGGGCTAAAGCCGAGGTCAGCGACCTCATCTTGAGGCCGATCGTGATCGACGTCGGGTTTCGACATCATTCCCGCGAGCACTTGGGCATGGAGGCGCTCGTCTTCGGCCATTCCAGGAAGCGCATCGGGTTCGTCGTCGTAGGTTCCTTGGGCGTCGCGTTCGGCTTCCTCAAGGTCGGCCAGAACCGCCTGTAAGGAGTCTTTCCGGGCGCGGGTGACGAGTCGTTGAGAGTCGGGGTCCAGTGTGCCGGTGTTCGTCGGCACCTGGAGGCCAGCTCCAGTGATCAACTGTTCCCAGTGGGCGGCATGTTTATCTTCGATGTCGGCAAGCTCCAGCAGCGCCTCACGGGGGTCACCGGAAGACAGCTCGGCCAGTTGGCGGTACATCGTGCTCGCCTCGCGCTCGGCCGCCAGGTAACGCAGGTACCGCTTCGCGTCTCTACTCATGACCACATTCTGCCCGCATGGCGCCGCAGTTGGTGAGGCCCGGTGGGCATTGGTGCTATCAGCTAGCAGGTACTCGATCGGCGCCGTCTATGCTGGTGCGCACTGCATGCTGCGGGAGTGGCGGAATTGGCAGACGCGCTGGATTTAGGATCCAGTGTCGAGAGACGTAGGGGTTCAAGTCCCCTCTCCCGCACACAATAATCTTGCTCGCGTTTTCCTGGGTCACTAACACGGCCCAACTCGGCGCTACACCCCGAAGATGAGCACAGCATGAACGACTCGGCCGCCGACGCCCGCAAGCACGCCGCAGACGAACGCGACCGAATTGCCGACGATGAGAGTCTGCGCGGACCTAAGGACCGAGCGGACTCAGCACAGATTCTTGATGAGCGCGACCGACAAGCTCAAAAAAGAGATCGAGCCGCGGATCTGCGGGACACTGCGGGACACTGCGCGATGCGCTCACGGGACTGCTGAACCGAACCGGGCTTGAACTACAGGTATCCAAGGCTGCGCTGGCCGAATCTGTAGTGAGCGAGTCTGGTGGCAGGTCCACGACGTCGTTGATGTTTTGCGGTATCGATCGTTTTAAGGCCGTCAATGACACGTATGGCCACGCTGCCGGGGATGCGGTACTGAAGGAGATCGCCAACCGACTCACGGCAGCCGTTCGATCTCACGACCTGGTCGCGCGGATCGGCGGTGACGGATTCATCGTCGTCCTAGTAAATGAACTCGTCGCAGCCGATGCCACGAGGATCGCAGAGAAGATTCGGGCAGCGGTGACCGAGGACCTCCGAATCGGCACCCATCACGTTGCGATCACGATGAGTATCGGTGTTGCCGCCTCAGCAACCAACACCATCACTGAGCTGATCGCGGATGCGGACGAGGCACTGCTGCGAGCCAAGGCTGGCGGCCGCGATCAGATCGCAACTTTCGGCGCGTAGTTGGCGCGTAGTTGGCACCTAGCCAGGCAACCATCCAAGTCGGTCTGCGAGCAGCGCGAAGCCGATGAAGGCGACCGCGTCGATGAGGAAGTGCGCGATGATCATCGGTGACGCTCGGCGCCAGCGCATAAACAACAGCCCGAAGATCACCCCCATGATGAGGTTTCCGACGAACCCACCGACCCCTTGATACAGGTGGTAGGTAGCGCGCAGGGTTGCGCTGATCGTGATCGCCCACCACATGTTGACGCCGATCTGGCTGAGGCGATGCAGGACATAGCCCAGGACCACGATCTCCTCGACGGCCGCTGCTTCGGCCGCCCGCAACAGCAGCACCGGTAGCTCGTACCAGCGCTCCCCAATGGCGCTTGGTGCGACTTGAGCGTTGACACCAAGTTGAACGGCAACGAGGTACAGCACGAGGCCACCGCCACCAATCAGCGCCGCAAGGACCACTCCCCGACCCAGATCTCGGCGAGGCTCGGTGAGGTCAACTCCGATCGCTGCGAGACCCTCGCCGGAGGTCTTGAGGAGATACCAAACAAGCGCGACAGCGCCGAGCGCGATCACCACCCCCGATAGGTGATAGGCGATGTCCAGCCACGGCCGATCCGGCGTTATTGGTGTCACGATCGAGACTGTCTGATCGCTCAGCGGAATGTCCGTGGTGATGCGCCTAATGAATCCCAACATGGACCGGATCGCTGCCGCCCCGAGGGACAGCCACAGCACGATGACAACCTCCAAGCCGAGCATCCGCCGGGTCGCGCCCGTCGGTAGCCCGGCAGATGCTCGCCATGACGACGGATCGGCCTCACTCGCGGACATACCCGCAATGGTCTACATATGCGCGGCGGGAGTCGAGTCGAGCACAGCCTGCGACGGGGCCACCGGATTTCAATCAACGACTGAGCGACCCGCGACGTAAATGGCTAGCGTGTCTCCCGTGACGACGTCGGCCGGTGCATCGAGCAGCATCTTCCTGCTCGTGGAGATAATCGGCACGATCGCTTTTGCATTGTCAGGGGTGATTGCGGCCGCGCGCGGCAAGATGGACTGGCTCGGGGCACTCGTGCTGGCCGTGATTGTGGCCGTTGGCGGCGGAACGATTCGCGACTTACTTGTCGGGCGACTTCCGGTCTTCTGGATCGAGAACCCGTGGACCGTCGTCGTTGCCCTGATGACCGCTGTTGCGGCAATCGTCTATTTGCGGATTCGGCCGATCACGAACCTGACCAAATCCCGAGCACTCCCGCTCGCGGATGCCGCTGGGCTGAGCGCCTTCGTCATGGTCGGTGCACAAATCGGTCTGATGGCTGGCCGGGAACCATTCGTGGCCGTCATCTTGGCGACGGTAACCGGGACTGGGGGTGGCGTGATCCGCGATCTACTAACCGGTCAACGTCCGGCCGTTCTCGTGGGACAGATCTACGCGTTGGCAGCCATTGTCGGCGCGACCTTCTACGTCACGCTCGTGCAACTCGGGGTGCAAGCGGACGTATCGATCTGGCTGCCGATGTTCACCATCTTCGCGATCCGCCTCGTCGCGATCCGCCAGAACTGGCACCTACCGAAGGTTGCGGTCTCGGCGTAGCTCTGCGCGCGGTCGTCACGGTGATTGCAGCGGCCGCTGGGGCGCTCTAGTAGGCGCCGGAGCCCTTCACGATTGCCGATCCGGTCCTGGCAAGAATCTTGGCATCCACCATCATCGAGCGAGTGTCGATGTAGTGCAGGTCCAGATCGATCCTGTCGTCCCAGTGAATCTCTTTACGGCCGCTGACCTGCCACAAGCCGGTGAGTCCTGGCTTGACGAGGTGCACCCGAACGCCGTCGGCTGGTAGGTCGTGGAGTTCTTCCTCCAGGACGGGCCGTGGACCGACGAGGGACATGTGACCCAACCAGACATTGGCGAGCTGGGGAAGCTCATCGATCGACCAGCGACGGATGGACTTGCCCACCCGAGTGATCCGGGTGTCGTTGAGGTAGCGCTCCATGATCCCCTCATCTGTGGGACCCAGCACGTCAGAGCGCTCAAGATGAGCATTGACCTTCATCGAACGAAGTTTGAAGAAGGGGAACGGAGTGCGGTACTGGCCAACGCGGGGCTGGACGAAGAAGGCGGGACCGCGAGACTCGATCCGGATCGCGACAGCGACCACAGCAATGATTGGTGCGATGAACAGCAGCGCGAAGGTCGATACGACGATGTCGAGAGCGCGCTTGCCGACCAACATGGGTTTGGACATGTGCCCGTGATCGATCTGGATGGCAGTCATGTCATCGATGGACACCAGCCGACCACGGTTCTGTGCGAATGCCGGAATCTTGGTATCGACGATGAGCGGGACCCCAAACTCTTCCAAAGCCCAAGCGATACGCCGGGCACTGTCCTCACCGAGCGCGTCGAGGTCGCCGACCATAACTGCGTCGAGTTCTTCGAGGTGGTGCCACTCACGCAGCGCGGCGATGGGGTCAGCCTTAGAGTTGATCCAGTCAGGGTTGATGTTGCCAACGAGCTCGTACCGGCCGTCGCGGGCGATGAGGTCATCCAACGGCATGTGCTGGCTCGACGGTGCGATCAAGAGCACCTTTGACCTCGCGACCCCAGCCTTGCGCTGTGCTTTCAGTGCTTGGCGCAAGCTAAATCGGCCCACCACAAGTAGCGGCACGGCGATAGCCAACACCAGGATGGTTTGCTCACGCCACGGTGCCACACCCGCGAAGAATCCGGCACCTGCCAGCAGGTATCCGGTGCCCGCGATGACCCCTAGCGCGATCGCAGCACCCTGAATCACCGAGAGCAGGCCGGTATCGCCGCCAATATGGCGACGGCTGTAGCTGCCGCGGGCAACGATCGACCCCAACAACACCAGACCAACGCCAACAGAGGACAACAGGCTGTATTGCGACGAGGCGGTGAGCCGCACGGTGAGCGCAACAGCGACCGCGACCAGCCCAGCATCGAGAAGAAGGGCAGCCATGCGAACCCGCTTCATGGTGATGGCGGTGCCGCGGGCATCGGCGCGACCGCGAACGTCAATCCGGGGCGGCTCTGCGTTCGCACCAACACATCGCCTCACCCATCTGGGTGACATGTGGCCCATACGGTGCCGCGTAGCGTGAGCCGCGTCACGAGTGGGTTGTCCGATCATCAACTCCCTGCGCATGCTGGAAATGAATAGACAACCGGGGGAACAAATGAAGCGTCACCTACACCTGCCAATCGCCGCCGTCATCGCTCTTGGTGTCGGTGCCGGTGCAGCCATCAGCACCGTACCCAGCCTTGCCGAGACGTCGTACGCCGCAGAGCCTGGCGCGACCCAGGCAACCCTGATCCCCGGAATGCCCGGGCCGATCGATCCGAGTGCAGTGCCCAGCGTTGCCCTCGCGACACTCGCACCCTCCATCGAAGTCCCTGCGACCCTGGTCCCAGCGCCTGCGCCTGTGGTTGCACCCGTAGTCGTCCCGATCCCCGTCAACGAGGACACCGGGCCATCCAAGTGGGAGGGCAAGACGCTGCGTGATTCCGATGGAGCCAAACTGCCGCCACAGGTAACCCGTTGGGCGAATATCGTCGTCGCCGTGATGGATGAGCACACGATCCCGCGTAAGTACCTGCCGGGCATCTTGGCGCAAATCAAGCAGGAATCAAACGGGAATCCGAAGTCGATCAACAACTACGACAGCAACGCAGCGGCCGGAACCCCGTCCATGGGTCTACTGCAGGTCATTGCACCGACGTACCAAACAAATGCCAAACCGGGTTTCAAGAACCTGCGCTACCAGGCGGTTCCGTACACGAACATCTGGTCGGCCTTGAAGTACGTGAAGAAGTCCTACGGGATGAACAAGTTCAGCACCTGGAATCAGGGCGCGAACCACGCGTACTAGGGGCTCGCGCTAGCTTGACGCCTGCTCGTCCTCTTTCATCCGCGTCACGAGGGCACGTAGCGCCTGGCCACGGTGACTCACTTTGTCTTTCTCCTGGGCCGACATCTCGGCGGTCGTGACCTCGTGTCCGGCCGGAACGAAGATGGGGTCGTACCCAAAACCGTTCTCACCTTCGCTGTGAAATAGCAGTCGCCCGGTGACCTTTCCTTCGATCACGAGCGGCGCCACGCCATCGCGAACCAGCACGACCGCGGCGATGAACGAGGCTCCCCGGCGTTGTTCTGGCACGTCGGAGATTTGCGCGAGTACGAGTTCCAGGTTCGCCACATCGTCGCCATGTCTGCCGGCCCAGCGAGCTGACAGGACGCCGGGCATCCCGTTGAGCGCGTCGACCGTCAATCCAGAATCGTCGGCGATGGCGGGTAGCCCGGTTGCGTCGACCACCGACTGCGCTTTGATCAGCGCGTTCTCGGCGAAAGTCGCTCCCGTTTCGGGTACCTCGGGCACAACAACCGCTAGTTCATCGAGCCCAACGACCTCAATATCAGAGCGAGCGTCGGCGAGGATCCGTCGCACTTCAGCAATTTTGTGGGGGTTGCGGCTAGCCAACACGACTTTGCGGATCTTGGCTGGATCGGCGGCGCGGTCTGTGTGGGCAGTATGAGTCGGCGATACTCCGTTCGTCGCGCCACTCATCAGCTACGCGCCGCAGTGCCGTCGAGCAGGGTGTCCTTAGGCTTCAGCGGCTGCGCCAACGCGTGGACCTGCATCTCCCCTAGGTCCAGACATCCACCAGCCGCGAGCTCAAGGAGCTCATCGAGCAGCGCCCGAGAGAACGGCGTACCTTCGGCCGTTCCCTGAACCTCGATGTACTCCCCGCTACCGGTCATCACAACGTTCATATCGGTCCCGGCGCGCACATCGTCGTCGTAGTGCAGATCGAGGCGCGGCTCGCCATCGACGATCCCGACACTGACAGCTTGGACCGAATCGACGAGCGGCGTCGCCGTCGCAGCGATGAGGCCTTGGAAAGTGGCCCATTCGATGGCGTCAACGAGCGCAACATAGGCGCCAGTGATCGCCGCAGTGCGGGTCCCGCCGTCGGCCTGCAATACATCACAGTCGATCTGAATGGTGTTCTCCCCGAGCGCCTCATCGTTGATGACGGCACGCAGTGAGCGGCCAATCAGCCGCGAAATCTCCTGAGTACGACCCGACAGCTTGCCTTTCACCGACTCCCGAGAGTTGCGGCTATCGGTCGCGCGCGGAAGCATCGCGTACTCGGCAGTGACCCAGCCGAGTCCGGAACCCTTACGCCAGCGCGGGACGCCCGGGGTCAACGAGGCGACGCACAGCACCCTGGTCCGACCAAACTCAACGAGACAACTACCTTCTCCTTGATCGACCCATCCACGATGGAATCGGATTGGCCGTAAGTCGCCGTTTGATCGTCCGTCAGTACGCGTCACGAAACGTCACTCCTCTGTAGTGTTTTTGCCCGTAGCTTCTTGCCCGTAGTTCTTTGTGCATGGTGTTTTTGTGCATAGTGTTTACGAATGGTGATTTTGTGCATCGTGTTCTTCGTTCTGCAACTGCTTCACGGCGGTACCCCTACCACTCTCTAGCGGCTACACCGTAATGGCGAGGCCCGGTCGAGCCTTCATGAGGTCACCGCGGTACGTCGTGCGAGCATCTGCCAGGACCTCGTCATCGTCGTTCCAAGCGACGAGGTGAGTCAAGATCAATCGCCCGACGCCGGCCTCTGTCGCCGCGCGACCACCTTCGGCCCCGGTCAAATGCATGTCCACCGGATTGTCGGCACTCTCGACGTAGGACGCCTCGTATAGTGCAACGTCTGCGCCAACTGACGCATCGATGAGCGCCTGGCAAAACCCAGTGTCTCCCGAGTAGATGAGCGTGCGGCCACCGGCACTAACCCGCAACGCGAAGGCGGGAAGACAATGGACCACAGGGATCGCCTCGATCGTGAATGGGCCTGCGGTCTGGGCAGTCCCGTCGTACTCCACGAAGTCGAAGACGGACTGCATCGTTGACTTTTCGTCGTGATTCAACCCGTACATCTCGTCCATCCGCGTAGCAACTCCTGGCGGGCCGAGAATCGGAATCTTGTCCGCCATACCGTTTGGGTCGTAGCGGCGCGCGACGTAGAGTCCACCCACATCGGCGCAGTGATCGAGATGCACATGAGAGAGTGCGACCGCATCAACATCGGTCACGTTTGCGTGACGCGCGAGCGACCCGAGCGCACCGTTACCCAGATCGAGGAGCATCGAATACCCGTCGTATTCGAGCAGGTAACTTGAGCCCGCTGATTGCGCGTTAGCGAATGAACCGGCGCAGCCGATGATGGTCAGCTTCATGCGAGGAACCCTTGCGCGCTGGTCACGTGACGAACTTCTGGCCCAAGGAAGCGTCGGCCAAGCTTCTCAAAATCAGCGGTATCGCCCGTGGCGATGAACGCGCGACTGGGTGGCTCGGGCAGGCCCGCCGGGCGCAGCAGATCGTTTTCGGTGAGGACTGAGTAGACGTCTTTCGCCGTCTCTTCCGCGCTCGACACCAAGGTCACATCATCGCCGACCACGTGCTGGATCAACCCCGTGAGGACGGGGTAGTGGGTGCACCCAAGGACGAGGGTGTCAGCGCCGCCACTAATGATCGGTTCCAGATAGCCCTGGGCAACCGCCAGTAGCTCTGGGCCGCCCGTCACGCCCCGCTCGACGAAGTCGACAAACTCTGGACATGCCTGCTGCACGACAGTCAGACGCGGATTCGCTGCGAAAGCATCCGCGTAGGCCCCAGACGTCACGGTGGCTTGCGTTCCGATCACGGCGACGTGATTGTTACGCGTCGCGTGAACCGCTCGCCGGACCGCCGGATGGATGACCTCAACAACGGGCACCGAGTAGCGTTCCCGGGCGTCGCGCAGGACGGCTGCACTCGCCGAGTTGCAGGCGATTACCAGCAACTTCACCCCTTGATCAACGAGGTGGTCCATCACGTCCAGGGCATACTTGCGAACCTGTGCAAGCGGCAGTGGCCCGTAGGGACCGTTCAACGTGTCGCCCACATAGATGATTGACTCATTCGGCAGTTGATCAAGAATTGCGCGCGCGACTGTCAGCCCCCCGACCCCGGAGTCAAAGATCCCAATAGGTGCATCTTTCACGGGATGTAGCCTACGGCCTCTCGTGCGCATTCATCCCGCGATAGCGTGACGCTATGAGCGATCTCTCATCTACTCCCAACGATCAGTCAGAACTAACGGTAGAAAGGGGCAAGCGGCCGTTCATCGTTCTAGTCCTCGCTGCCCTGATCATCCTCGGCGCGCTGATGCAATTCTTCTCTGCCGCCGCCGCGACCTTCTTCGTCATCCGCCCTGGCGAGGCTCAAGAACTATTCAACGCATCGGTGAGCGACTGGTACTGGGTGATGACCGCTGCACTGTCGGTCATCCTCGGACTCATCTACTTGTGGATCGGCAAAGGGATGCTCGCCGGCAATGCCCAGACCTGGATGCTGGTCAACCTGCTGGCCTTCATCAACTTGTTCTTCGCGATCTTCCAAATCCCGTTCGGGAGCGGCTGGGCGGTCTTGGCGCTCAGCGCGTTGCTGCTCATCGTGAACAACACCCCGGCCGTGCGGCGTTGGTTCCGCGTGTACAGCGCGAACGGCTAAGCCCAGAGTTGGCCGTCGAGGGCCGCTTCGGCGTCCTCGATCGTTCCCTCGTACGCGCCTGTCGACAGGTACTTCCAGCCACCATCACAAACGATGAAGGCGATGTCGGCTGACTCCCCCGCTTTGATGGACTTATCGGCCATCCCTAGCGCCGCATGCAGGATCGCACCGGTCGAAATCCCCGCGAAGATTCCCTCGAGTTCGAGCAACTCTCGCGTTCGGCGAACTGCTTGGGCGGGCCCCACCGAGTATCTGGTGGTCAACACCGATTCGTCGTAGAGCTCTGGCACAAAGCCCTCATCCAGGTTCCGAAGTCCGTAGACGAGCTCGCCGTAGCGTGGTTCGGCTGCGACGATCTGGATCCCGGGTACGTTTTCGCGCAGGAATCGACCCGCCCCCATGAGCGTGCCCGTGGTACCAAGGCCCGCGACGAAGTGGGTGATCGTCGGAAGATCGGCCAGGACCTCCGGGCCAGTTCCGCGATAGTGCGCCTCGCTGTTTGCGGGGTTGCCGTATTGGTAGAGCATTACCCAATCGGGATGCTCGGCAGCGATCCCCTTGGCAACTCGCACGGCCTCATTGGATCCACCGGCGGCTGGCGAATAGCGGACTTCCGCGCCCCACATTTTCAGCAGTTGCGTTCGTTCCACCGAGGTGTTCTCCGGCATCACGCAGATCAGGTGGTAGCCCTTGAGTTTCGCGGCCATGGCCAGGGAGATCCCAGTATTGCCACTCGTTGGCTCCAGGATCGTGTCACCGTGCTTGAGAGTGCCGTCACGCTCAGCCGCTTCAATCATCCACAGCGCGGGGCGATCCTTCACCGAACCGGTCGGATTGCGGTCCTCCAGCTTCGCCCATAGCCTCACGTCCGCACTCGGGGACAGCGTGGGCAGGCCGATCAGCGGCGTGTTGCCCACCGAGGCGAGCAGAGAATCGTAACGAGTCATTGAAGTGCTACCTAGCGAACTGCCGTGAATCCGGAGCCGCCGGCGACTGCCGGCAGGATCGTCACGGTGTCACCGTCGGCCACGGCCGTATTGATGCCATCAAGGAATCGCACATCCTCGTCGTTGAGGTAGACATTGACGAACCGACGCAGCGCCTCACCATCGAGAAGTCGATCCCCAATACCGGGATACGCGGCCTCGAGACTGGTCACGATGGCGGCCAGTGTCGGGCCATCAACGGATACGGTCCGCTCGCCACCGGTGTACGTACGAAGAATCGTCGGAATCTCAACTGAAATCACGGCAACAGCCTACGGGTTCTATCGCCGTGACTACACCCCGGCGGCAATCGTGACTTCTTCCTCTGTCACTTCCCCGTCGACGATTCGAAATGATCGGAACTCATACGGCCCATCGTCGATCCCCGTCTCGCGGGTGCTCACGAGGACATAGTGCGCGTTTGGCTCTGACGCGTAGGCAATATCCGTGCGGGACGGGTAGGCCTGCGTTGCCGTATGGGAGTGGTAGATGACAACCGGATCCTCGTCATTGCGTGCCATCTCGCGGTACAACTTCAACAGGTCGCCAGACTCGAACTCGTAAAAAGTGGGAGACCGGGCCGCATTAATCATCGGAATGAACCGGGTTGGCTGATCGCTGCCCATCAGTCCCGCAATGACGCCACATGCCTCATCCGGATGGTCGCGACGGGCGTGGGCCACAATTGCATTGACGTGCTCTTGGCTGATTGTCAGCATGGGCCGAAGCCTACTACTGGACGACTGAGCGCTGACCTGAACGATCCCAGGTCAAAAATGCGACATCCGGTTGACGTTCCAGCACGCGCTTGGCTTGCGCCCTGCCGCCTAACAGAACCATCTTCGTCAGAACCTCGGCTCGCCAGCCTTCGCGGGCAATCGCACTGACCGCAACCACGTCGGACGGTTCCATGGATGTGCCCGTTCGGGGGTTCAAAATATGGTGGGACACGCCCCCGTCATCGCGGCGCCAACGTCGTTTCAACGTGCCAGAGGTACACAGCGCGCCGTCTCGCAGCAGGACGCTGAGCTCGGGACTATCATGGCCGACCGGATCGACGATCCCGATGCGCCAACCCTCGTCGGGCCAACTGCCCGCCACCCTGACATCTCCGCCAAGACTGACCATTGCGCCATCTGCACCCGCCGAAACGAGGGCCGTGGCGACCATGTCGGCCCCGAGGCCTTTACCAATCCCGCCGCTGTCGAACTCAATACCTGAGTCGATGAGCGCGAGGCGCTGACGTCGACGAATCAATAGGGGCGCGGATGGGCGCGCACGACGTTCGTACCAGGTATTGGCACTCGCTCTGTCGACCTGTTCGGGGGGCGCCTGGAGATCGTCCGGGTGCTGCCCATCGTCGGCAGGCGTGAGTTCAGCGAAGTCCCTGCCATAGCCAGCGGTCACGATTTGTTCACCGAGAAACGGATTGAACATGCCACGAGACAACCGCCAGCCCACTACTCCGCGGACAAGGAGATCTAGGAGGTCTGGCGATACCCGGCTCCACCTACCCGGCCGAGCGTTGAACTCCGCCAGTTCACTGTCCGAGTCAAACCGCGTCCAGGAATCCTCGAGCTGTCGGACTCGATTCTCACCGAATCCGAGCAGCCCGTGGTTCCCACCGAGGACCACGATCTGACAGGGGCATCCCATCGCCTCGAAGCGATGGTCACGTAACTCCAACGCTAGCTTTGGGACGACTGACCATGGTTGCCGCTCTGGCAGCTACTCACTGCGGCTGCGGATGGTCCCTGGCAGATCTCGAAATAGGTTGGGCCCTGCGTTGATCCACCAGCATTAACCTCAACGAATGTGGTCCCGTTGTTGCCGCCGACTTCGGATCCGGAGCCCCCGTATTGACCCCAGCCGCCCCCGCCGCCGCCGCTGTTCGTGACGCTGAATCCATCGGCCTTTAGTGTCGCTTCGTAGTTAGCGGTAACCGACGCGGCTGTCGCACTCGTCTTGTAGCTCGTGTAGGTCGCACCCTCGCCGACGCTCTTCGTGGAAACCTCGGTCGCGCCCGCGGGTGGACCGGGGACCTGCGTTGATGGTGCACCGGGAGTAGCGGATGCCTGGGATGGTGCTGCGTTACTGGCTTCCGGCGTGCTCGAGGAGCTGCTGCACCCTGCGACAAGCAAAACCATGCCTGCGCCGAGCGCTCCAACAACCACCGCTTTGTTCTTGACTAGCTGACTCGACATGTTTGACCCTCCGTCACTTAGATGCTCCTTGCAACCTGCAAAGTAAGCTAGCTATAAGACCGTCGGGTTGCATCTCGAAATAGAGCATTCGAGCAAATGAGTTGCCGCCGTAGTTAGTGATCACCGATCAGCGCGACGAGCAGGCTGTCTTGCCACCAGGTCAGGAAGTCGTACATCATCGCCGACGTAAAGAGCGGATCATCCTGGGCAAGCTTGGAGAGGTTCTTCTCTGGATCGTCGACAAGCCCGAGCTGAACACCTAACGTTAGGCGCAGGTCGTTAATCGCGCGCAACCATTGCTCGGCTTCGGTGAAGGAGACCTCGATCGTGTCTTTGTCTTCGTCCACCGGAAGAGCCAGGCCGATCTTCAACGCGGCTGCATCCGAAAGCTTGGCTTGACGCAGGGAATCATCGGTGAATCGACGGAACTCTGCCGACGCTTCGGCATCGTGGTGGTAGGCGTCTGGCAACAACCGCAACAACACCGGATCCTGCGGCCGTTCAACAGCGGGACCATCGAGGTCGGTCAGCCCCAACTCAACCGCCAACGGGTCCGCACCGAGATCCTCGTCGGTGGCATCGTCAGGGTCGTCGAGCATGTCGATCAGTTCGTCGACGAGCGCCATAATAAGAGCACGTTCGACGGGCGCTAAGCGACAACTCAACGCCTCACCACCGCGCTGGAATGCGTGCGCCATCAGCTATCCCGCTCCATCGTGGCCCACAGCCCGTAGGAGTGCATTGCCGTCACGTCGCGCTCGATCTCCTCGCGCGTTCCCGTGTTGACGGCCGACTTACCCTCATTGTGAACCTGCAGCATTAGCTGCGCGGACTTCTCTTTCGAATGATGGAAGTACGTCATAAATACATACGTGACATAGGACATCAGGTTCACCGGGTCATCCCACACAATACAGGCCCACGGCTTGTCTACCTGGGTTTGCTCCTGAGCGATGGGCTCGGCAAGTTCGAAGGGAGCCGTCACGCGGGTGATGATTCCATGCCTGGCGCCTCACCGCACGTCCGACCGAGGAGTTTGGGCTTTAGTCTGGGTACATGGACTCATTCGCTGCGATTCCGCCTCGCGATCCGGCACTTCCGGAGCCACCCCTACTCGCTCGGATCAGGGAGTCGGTGATGGGCGACGATCGGATCATGGCCGGCCCGTTCGGCGAGCGCCGCGTCACCTACGCCGACTACACGGCGAGCGGGCGTTCTGTCACCTTCATTGAGGACTTCATCCGCAATGAGGTCCTCCCCCGGTATGCCAACACCCACACCGAAAGTAGCGGTACTGGCCGCCAGACGACCCGATTCCGGGAGGACGCCCGAGCAATCGTCGCCACCAGCGTGGGCGCCAATGAGTCCTACGCGGTGCTCTTCGCGGGGTCAGGAACCACCGGTGCGATCGACAAGCTGATCGGTGTCCTGAACCTGCGGATCCCGGCAGAGCTCTGCGAACAGTTCGACCTCCTTGGCTACATCCCCGAGACCGAGCGTCCCGTCGTCTTCATCGGACCCTTTGAGCACCACAGCAATGAGCTTCCGTGGCGCGAATCGATCTGCGATGTCGTTCGAATTCCTGAGGACGCTGACGGTCACATCGATCAATCAGCCCTCGCCGCACAACTGAGGCAGTACTCCGATCGCCGTACGCGGATCGGATCGTTTAGCGCGGCAAGTAACGTCACGGGCATCGTGTCGGACACCATCGGGATTACCCGCATTCTGCATGAACACGATGCCCTTGCGTTCTGGGACTTCGCAGCGGCCGGTCCCTACGTCGAGATCGATATGGACCCACTCGATGATCCGATCACGGCGAAGGACGCCGTCTTCCTGTCGCCCCACAAATTCATTGGTGGACCGGGTACCCCCGGCGTGCTGGTCGTCCGCCGAGACCTCCTGACAAATCGTGTTCCGGATGTCGTCGGGGGTGGCTCCGTCGCCTACGTCAATGCCGATGACCACAGCTACGTCATCGATCCCGTGCAACGAGAAGAGGCCGGCACCCCGGCGATCGTTGAAGCGATCCGGGCCGGACTGGTGATGGGCCTGAAGGCGGCAGTAGGGGTCGAGACGATCCGGGCGCACGAGAACGACTACTTACGCCGAGCGATGGCGGTGTGGTCCGCGCACCCAAACATCGAAATCCTTGGCAATCACGAAGCGGAACGACTATCGATCGTGTCGTTTACGCTTCGGGCACCATCCGGGAAGTACCTGCACCATAATGCCGTCGTCGCACTCCTCAACGACCTCTTTGGGATTCAAGCTCGCGGCGGCTGCTCCTGCGCCGGGCCCTACGGACACGATCTACTCGGCGTCGATATCGAGCGTAGCCGCGAGTTCGAGCGCGAAGTCGCCCGCGGATGCGAGGGGATCAAGCCCGGCTGGACGCGGATCAACTTCAACTACTTCATCTCCGAGACCGTCTTCTGCTACATCGTGGAGGCAGTTGCCCTGATCGCAACGTATGGCTGGCACTTGCTGGATCAGTACCGGTTCGACACCACGCTGGGACTGTGGGAGCACCGATCCGGGGTGGAGGACGTGCTGCTACGCCTCAGCGACCTCACCTACGACGACGAAGGATCTCTGCGGTACCCGCACCACGACGACCGGGCGAACGAGGCCGTGCTCGCCACTCATCTGAGGCAGAGCGAAGAGATCCTGCGCGCGGCAGCGGCCGCCGCTGACGCCAGCGACCCACAGGCGAACGATCCGCACGACTTCGTGAGTGCCGGGTTGGCCACAGCGGAGTTCGAGGCGTTGCGCTGGTTCGAACTACCGTCCGCGTGCCTCATGCATCCGATCAGGCCTGTCTAACCCAGCCCGACGGGCCGACGGGACCGACCGAACTGAGTAGCTACCGGTTCTTGAGGGTTACGTATCGGTAGGTCTTGGTATAGGAACCGCCGCCTGCCACCTTGATCCGCAGCTTCGTCTTCTTACCTTTGGCTTTGGTCCTGAACGAGTACTTGCCCGCGCTCGATGTGCGGTCGTTACGAATCATCGACCACTTGTTGCCCTTTTTCCGCTGAAGTTTGATCTTCTTGCCTGGGCGAACTGGCTTAACCTTGCCTGCCAGTGAAACCTGACGGCCCTTGGCTCCGCGCTTAGAGGACACCTTTAGTTTGATCTTTTGGCTCTTCTTGCCCGCAGCGGCGCCGAATGGCATCCCACGGGCGATGGACCGTAGTGGCTCCCATTGGTCGCTGGTCTCTGACCCGATCATCCAGGTGGCAATACCGTTGAGTCCATAGCGGCTAGCGATCCTGGCGCGCTCAAGCACGGTGGTTGTATCCGGTACCCACGCGCTGCGCTTGACCTTGCACTTGCCACCGTTGAACTTCTCCTTGTACGTGTAGGTACGTTCCAGTGACGCCGGATCGCGACCCCACTTGCTCGCGGGAGTCCCATTGATGACGGAGCCGATGTCCCTGGTCTGATAGGTCTTTTTCGATACCGCTGGGCAGCCAGAGCCCTTCGCCCAGACGACCCAGTCGCGACCGTAGGTCGGCGTCCCGAGTTGTACCTTGTCGGCCGGCATGACCGATGCCGCGTAGGCAGCGACCTTGTTCACCCAACTCAGCGGTCCACCGACGGGTCCCGGCACGCTCCAGGCGTAGTCGTAGGCCATGATCCGCAGTTTGTCGATATGCGGTCCGATCGCCGGCCAGTCGTATACCCAGTAGTCACCATTGGGAACACCCATTGGCGGCACGGCGACGGCGAGCTTCTTGCCGTTGGCATGGAGGACCGCAGACAGTTCTTTAACGAAGGCAACCCACGCTGGTCGGGTCTTCTTCCAACTGGCCTGACCGTCGCTGAAGGCGAACTTCTCAAAATCAATATCGATACCGTCGTAGCCATTTGAGTTGACGAGATTAGAGATCTGGTTAACCAGTGCGGCCCGCTTTTCGGTATTGCGCATAACGGCGCTCATATGGCCCGCGCCCGTACCGTCAGTGATCGAGGGTAGGACCAACGCGCCCCGGCCCTTAATCTTCGCCAGCATTGCCGCCTGGGTTCCCGAGCTCAGCGAGTTGTTCTTGATCGCGACCTTGCTTGAGGATGACGAGCTCTTCACCGCGTTGTGCCAGAACGGCGAGATATCGGAGAACAGATCAGCGTTGGCAATGAACGAGTTCGTCGACTCGGTCGATGTCCAGTAGGGCAGCCAACCGCTCATGATCCGCTTCGGTGCGTTGGTGTCCGCGGGAGCGGCCGCTTGCGCGGTCGCCGCACTGGGAACGATGCCCACAGCAACGAGCCCGACAGCTGAGAGCACTGCGACGACCCGCCGCATCTTCGCCGGCCTCTTTGTCGCCGCAGTCCTTGGCGCTGTCATTGGTCCTCCATTGGTGGTCACACTGTTGACTGGCCTTACTTCATTTATCGGCCGTGATTCATGTATCGGCCGTGCTTCTCTAGTGAAACACTCATTCGGCGTAAACGTTCTGCGATCTTGAAATCCATCCTGCTGCCGGTAACTCTAAGTGCGCGCAACCAGCCACGCTCCGCGGTTCCTTCCGATTACATCGAAATCTTGTCCAAAACTCTTAGATGTACGTAGATCAAAAACGAGTATCGGTTAGCGTGACCCGCATGTCCCGACGCATCAGAATCGCCCTGTCGACGGTTTCAACAACCGCCATCCTCGTTACCGGCATCTCACTTCCGGGCAATGCTGCGCTCGCCGCCGGGCAGTCCGATCCGGAGCTAGCGGTGACCGCGGGGATGCGCGGAACCGCGGATTCGTACCGACCTGACCTCGGATCGATCACCGGACGGTCAGCCCGCGATCTCGTCTCCACCGCGTCAGCCAACCGGCGAATCGCGCAGAAGCTTCCGAAGCGCTCAAAGTCCAAAGCGATCGGACGCAACTATGCGGTCAACGTGGTTGATATCGACAGTGGCGATCGGATCTGGAGCCGCAAGGCCAAACGGTCGCTCCTCCCGGCATCCAATATGAAGATCGCAACGGCCGTAACCGCACTACAGACGATGGGTCCCGAGAAGCGCTTCACCACGAAGGTCGTCTCACTCGGTCGCGGGAAGGTGGCACTGATCGGTGGTGGCGATGCGACCCTGGGCAAGACGGGACTGTCATCGTTGGCCGCACAGACAGTGGCCGCTCTCGACGCCCAACCCGACCTGTTGCCGAGCTCCAAACTCAAGGTCTACATCGATGACTCGTACTACCCGGCACCCAAGCGACCATCCGGATACCGCAGTGGTTATGAGCCGGGAATCGTTCGCCCCGTGCGGGCACTCGGTATGGACGGTAGTTACGTCTGGGATTCAGCCAAAACGGCCGCCAACTACTTCCAAGCAGCACTGCGGGGTAATGGCCTGGCCAGTAAATACAAGGGTCGCACCTCCGGGACGAACGCACCGGAGCTTGCGACGTATTCGGGCGCTGCCCTAGCCGACCAAGTTCGGTACATGTTGCAGGTGAGTGAGAACAACATCGCCGAGATGCTGTTCCGCAATGTTGCCGTCGAGCGCGGGTACCGGGCGACCTGGGGCAAGAGCAAGAAGGCCGCGACCCAAGTCCTCGCCGAGATGGGTGTCCCCACCGGATCGACGAGGATCTCCAGCGGTAGCGGAGTGCGGCGCACGGACCGACTCACCCCGGTCGCCCTGACCACAATGTTGCAGCGGGTCGCCGATAAGCAGAACTATCCCAACCTGACCTCGATCTACTACGGCGCGGGATTGCCACTGGCCGGCGTCAGCGGGACTCTCGCCCCTAGCACGGGCCGTTTCACGACCCGCCCGACGAACTGCGCAGCCGGTCGACTGCGCGCCAAAACTGGCACCCTGTTTGACACCATCGGACTCGCGGGAATCGCCACTGGTCGCGATGGGAAGCTCAAAGCATTCGCGGTATTGGTGAACTCTCGACCACAGCGAGTCAGTCCGCTGCAGACACGGCGCAATGTCGACCGCATTCCCGCAACAATCACCGGCTGCTACTAAAGAAGCGGGCCCCCTCGTGAGAAGGGAGCCCGCCGTCGATAGATGTCTTACGCCTGCTACCTCATCCGGCTGCGTTACGGCGCCATCGCGTAGGCACCGTCGTATGACAACGCCTCGTCCGCGAATGCCTTCTCAGCCGAGGCGTCAATGGCCGGGTGCTTGATTAGGCCGAGCGCCTGATCCCGTTGCGCGTCAGTCGCCGCTGGTTGGGAGCTCAAGGACAGCGCATACTCGCTGAAGTCCTTGACGAACACCGCGAATACTCGATCAATATGCGCCTCGGTGAGGTCGCTGGCATCGCTGACGCTCGACTCACGCTTTCCGCCGGGTTCGCCATCGAGAACCAGCGCGGCCGACTCACAGATGAGCTGGCCGTAGACCACCTCGGTGAACAGCTGACCCAGGCTCAACAGCAGGTCAAGGTCTTTGGACTGCTCCGGAGTGGGCGGGGCCGTGGCGACGAGCTGACCAAATGCCGTCATCTGCTCCACGAACACAGCGACGTTCGGAAGGTGAGCAAACCGGGCGAATGCTGGACGCGGATCGTGGAACGGAATCTTCGACAATCCGCTCGCTGATCCTTGCGCGAACAGGAAGTCATCATCAACCGCTTCATTGCGCGCGGGGATCGCGGCATACTGCTCGCCTTGGCCGACTGCCGCCGTCAAGTACTGCGGAAGGAACTTCAGCACCAACGCCAGGTTGACATGGACGGTTCCTTCGAGTTTGGGGAGCGCCCGAATGTGGGCGACGGCCTGTTCGAAGTACATGTCCTTCTCGAACCCGCGGGCGGCAATGACGTCCCAAAGCAGATCAATGACCCGCTCACCCTCCATCGTTACCTTCATCTTGGAGATCGGGTTGAACAGCAGGTAGCGCCGATCATCCGGCGAGGCGCTGCGGAAGTAGTCCGCCGATCGCACCGAGTACAGCTTCATCGCGATGAGGCGGGCATAGGCGTCGGCGATGATGCGGCGGACGTGCGGGAACTCGGTGACTGCCTTGCCGTACAAAATGCGGTTGTTCGCGTGGGTTACTGACTCGTAGAAGGCGTGCTCGGCGATACCGATACTCGCCCACCCGAGGTTTACCTTGCCCACGTTGATCGTCGCCAGCGCCGCATCCCAGGCAGCTTTGCCGGTATGCAGGATGTCTTCGGGAGCGACCGCGTAGTTGTCGAGCCGGAACGCCGAGACGTACATCGATCCGTGAACGACGTTCTTTTGCAGCGTGAACGCCGGGTTCTCTGGATCAACGAGGAAGAACACATACTCCCCCGGACGCTGCGGATCATCGTCGGCGAACTTACCGAACACGCTCAGACGCCCAGCCTCGTTGCCGTTGCCGATGTAGTACTTGGGGCCAGTCGCCAGCCAACCGCCGTCGTTGGGGGCCAGAATCATGTCGGTTGAGTAGATGTCTGCGCCGTGGGTTTGCTCGGAAAGCCCGAAACCGAAGATTGCGCCTTCGGCAAGTAGCTCTCCAACGAGCTTCTTCGCGTCCTCGTTGTCGCTGGTCCAGACCGGACCGAGCCCGAGCACGCTCACCTGCCAGGCGTACCAGTGGTCCAGGGAGTAGAAGCCCAAGATCTCATTGAGCTCATTGATGCGTGCCGTGTCCCAGCGGGCATCGTCGGTGTCGCCGTCCATCAGGTCAGCGACCGCTCCCGGAGTGCCGAAGCGGGAGAAGATGTTCTCTTCGCCGATGAAGTCGATAAAGTCCGTGTACCACTGAGCCGCGTGGTACTCCGACTTCAGTGTGGCCTTCCCTTTGCTCTCGAAGAACTGGACGAGAGCGCGCAGTTGGCGCCGTGATTCGTCATCGAGATAGGTGGGGTCGTAGTTCGACGGATTGAAGAGAAGACTTGCCACGATTTACTCCTTGGGTGGGAGAACAGCCGGTGTGGCAGAGCCTAACTGTGTGCGCTTTTGCCTTAGGCACAGGGCATCTTTTGCCGTAGATCCAGTGGAGGCACAGCTTGGCGCGCTAGCGCAAGGACGCGCTAGGAAGCCTTCGGAGTCGCCGTCGGCGTCGACTTCTTGGCCGCTGGGCGCTTAATCGACGCCGGGGTTGGGACCGCACTTGAGTCCTGACCGGCAGTCTGCTCGGCCTCCGCGGCTGGCTTCTTTACGGCAGGTTTAGCGGCAGGTTTTGCGGCAGATTTGAGTTTCGCGTCGCTTGGGGCACCTGAGTCGGCCGATTCGGCAGCGTCGGCTTCCGGTTCGACGGCGTCTTCAATGACATCCGCCGCTAGGTACGCAGTCTCCGAGGTGCTCACGGCCACGTTGTCGGCGGCCTCGGACGTACGCGCTGCGGCTTGTTCTGCCAACTCGGCAACCTCGGCGGCGGTATCAGCAGTCTTGCGCGCTGCGCGATCGGCAGCGGCACTGGCGGTCTTGGCTGCCTGGTCAGCCGTTTTGCCGACCGTAGCGGCTGTCGACGTGGTCTTCTCCGCCACCTTTGCCACGCCTGCGGCGGCAGATTCTGCGACCTCGCTGACACCCGCAGCGGTCGTCGCGACAGCCGCCGTCACACCATCAGCAGCGGACGCGGCGGCGTTGGAGATCTTCGGTGCTGCCTGACGTCTGCGGTACGCGACGTACCCGGCGGCGGATGCGGCAATTGCGGTTACGGCCATCAGCTTCTTCTTCATACGACTTTCCTACCCTGCGCAGCGCCGAACCGCTAGGGGTTTCGCAGGATTCACCCGATCAATTCGCCGAAGTTATCCGTCACCGGCCCTGCTGCTATCTGTGGTTCGCCGTCAGGAGGCGCTAACTAGCCAGCGTTGTTGAGGGAACGCACCCGGAACGCCGCAATGATCTCGAACAGGCCGAGGACGAGCAGCCAAATTCCGACGACGACGGTTAAGACAGTCAGGGTCTCAATCGGCCACACCAGCAGGACGATCCCGGCGATAAGCCCCACGACACCGAGGAAGACCGTTACGCCACCACCGCTAGCGGATGCGCCGATCACGATTTGGGCAATCCCGCGGATGATCCACCAGATACCGATGAACAGGATGAGCAGGGCGATCCGATTCTCGACACTCTCCAGCGAGAGGATTCCGAGAATAATGCCGATCACACCGGTGATCGCATTAAGAACGCGCGCTACCGTGTCGAGCCGGGAGTTGAATGCCTGCGCAAGCTGGATGACTCCACTGGCGAGTAGCCAGATACCGAAGATGATCGCCGCGACGTTCACCGCAGTAAATGGGCGCACGAGGACGATCACGCCCACGATCACGCTAATGACACCGAGGGCCAGAATCAGCCACCACGCGCGGCCGATCCGCTCAAGTAGCGCTTGGCTGTCAGCATCCACCACGACAGTCGCGGTCGACGGGTCACTAGAGGAAGGGGGTTGCGGGGGCGTTGAGGTACTCAACACTGTCTCCAAGCTGTTAGGCCCTAAGTCGGGCAATCTTTGGTAGCAGGGGCGATCTCAGCAGACTCGTCGCGTCATGGCGCTGATTGACACGCGAGCCCGCTCTTACTTGTCCTTACTTGTCGCCCTACTGGTTGCCTTGTTTGTCCCTCTACTGGTCGCCTTGCTTGTCGCCGCCGTCCTTACCAGGCTTCAGTCCATCGTAAATCGCTTTGCAGTCTGGGCAGATCGGGAACTTCGATGGATCGCGGCCTGGAACCCAGACCTTCCCGCAGAGGGCAATGACGGGTTCACCAGACATCGCGCTCTCAAGGATCTTCTCCTTGCGCACGTAGTGGGCGAAGCGCTCGTGGTCGCCGTTGTCTAGCGAGGTCTCCTCCCGCTCTTTAAGCATGGTTGAGCCTTGAAGCTCCGGAGATTCCTGCGGCAGGGAGGGTGGCAGATCTTCACTCATGACCGCGAGCTTAGTGGCGCCGCGCAATATGTCCACTAACCCACGCACTACTGAACGAACGAGCCCGTGAACCTCCCCTCCCTGCGCTTTGCTTAGGAAGGGGCTTCTGAAGCTAAGAGTTGACCCGTAATAGGTCATGCTTCTCGCGCTTGGTTTTCGCCCGTTTCCTGCGACGTCCCGGCGGGCGGGCCTGTTCAGGGTTTCGGCGGTGCGCTGAAGCGTCGTCCGGCAGAGGCAGCGAAGGTTCGCTGCTGCCGTCCGTAGCGCCCTGCCAGTGGTATTGCATGCTGGTGGGTGGCTCGTGACGGTTGACCGTGACCTGCCCCTCTTGCTGGGCAGCCAACCGACGCAGCATCGCGTCGGCAAGATTCTGGTTGACCCGCGCTGTGGCGGGATCGTCGGAATTGGCGAAGTTCACGCACGCAGCGAGTGCGGCGGACGTGAGGTCGCGGTCCCAGGTGAAGCCGCAGGCGCGACACGAATGAGTGCGGTCGGCGAGTGTTTTCGGCACCCGCGCCCCGCACAGGCAGTGCTGCGACATTGCGGTGTGGCGGGTTGCGGCTTTCGCCATCTGCCCGCCGCAGGCTGCCGCTTCAGCGTTCAGCGCTGCGATCAGCATACCGGGTGAAAACAAGGCGATGCCGCGTCCCCACAATCTGGCCCATGCCCCCATGTCGACGTGTTCGGTGATGAGGTCCGCGCCGTGGGTGGCCACGATCCGCCCGGCGAGGTCGCGGGCGCGGGCCTGTTTGGCCTGTGACGCGGCGCGGGAGTCAACCGCATGATCAGTCCGGATGCGCCGGTAGGCGGCTGACAGTTCGTCGCGGCGGTAGGAGCGTTTCGGCCTGCCTGCCGTGTCGGAGACGCGCTGTCCTTTCGGAGATTCGACATGTTTCGGGGCGAGCCCGGCAGCAGTTCGCCGGGCTGCGCGCTCGGCCTGCCGTTTGCCGAGTTCGTACTGAGCAGTGTTGGAGTTTCTCCGGGAACGGTCGAGCGCCTTCTGCCGCTGTCGGGCCTTGCTGGCCGCACGCTGGGCAGCGCCGCGTTCGTGCACGCTGACGGTGACGTAATCGGCAAGGACCGGCCCGTCTGCGCTTTTGGGCGCGGAGACGATGGCGAGTTTGGAGACGTTGCCGTCGATTCCGGCGATACGTCCGACAGCGGCTGCTGAACGGCGCAGCCGGGTCGATTCTGATTGGTAGCCGGGCACGAGGACCATCAGGTGCGCGTAATACCGCCACCCACCGGGAGCTTTGCGGTCCTGCACCCGCACCAGGTCGATCTTGTGCCACCGGTCCGGATCGGCAAGAAAATGTGCCAGGTGCGGCTGCTGGCCCGAGCCTTGCGGCAAGCGCACCGGCAGGGCCAGGTCACCTGCGGGCAGGCCGGTGAAGACAACCGCGAGCGGGCCGTCATAGCCACGCCAGTCCGCTTTGCGCCCTTTCAGGTGCGGTACGGGAGCGGGTATGGACTGCGGCTGCGCGAGCACCGGCGTGCCTGCTGGCAGTGTCGCCGCTGACGCGGCGGCTGCATCTTTGGCGGGTAGGTCCGGGTGCCGGTACGTGTTCAGATGTCCGTCGAGGGAACCAACGAGGCGGAACGTCTCCCATGTCGGCGTCAGCTTCGTATGGGAGCGTGCCCGTCCGGGAATGCGGGCGAAATCGAACCAGTCCCCGATGCGCGGAGCGCCGTGGCGCTTGCCGGAGGCGTCAGCGAACAGGTGCCGGTCAACGGTGTTCCACACCTCGTCGGCGATGTGCAGGCCGAGCGCTTTCGTCAGGTGATCGCGCATCCACCCCGAGTCGTCGACGTGACGTTTCGCCGCCGCTTCCAGGCCCTTGCGGGTCAGGGCGAGCCGTTCCCGCACCGCTTTCGGGTCAGCGGCCCGCGCATCCGAGTGCCGCCAGTAGGCAGCGCATCGGTCGCGGGCGTCACGCTGCAGTGCGCGGCGCAGCCGGAACGCCGCTTCCTGCATCGCTTCGACCCGCCGCAGCATGAACGGATCGCCAGACAGATCAAGTTCGAGCTTGATGACTGCTGTGGAGTCGTCTTTGCCGCGCCGCCAGTTCCCGCCAGCGGAGCGCGTCTTGCCCCGCGTTCGCTTGGCTGGGGCGGCGTTGTCGGACATGGCGTTCATTGTGCCTGCCATGTCCGACATTCGAGTTCTTCCTCCATCGCTGGGCCGCCTGCTGCCGCTGACCGGGATGAGCCACCACCAGTTCATGACTCTCGTGAGAGTTCTATCGGCTGTCGCACCGGCCAAGGCGGGCAGGCCGTGGAGCCTTCCGCTGGCATCGCGGCTGCTCCTGTTTCTGGCCGGTCTGCGCACAAACCTGACCACCCGCCATCTCGCCGCACTGTTCGACGTCAGCCAGTCGAGCGTGGACCGGATCAATCACGTGCTCACTCCGGTTCTGGAGGTTCTGCTCCAACCGGACCCGGCCAGCCCACCCGGCATGGCGATCATCGACGGGACGCTTATCCCGGTTCATGACCACACGAAATCGGCGGTGAGCAAGAATTACCGACGCAGTGCCTGCACCCAGGTACTCGTTCACCGTTCCAGCCGCCGCGTGCTCGCGGTCGGGGAATGCTGGCCGGGCAACCGCAACGACATCGTCGTCGCCCGCGCCACCATGACCGAGTATCTCGCGGCAGTCCGAGGGCCGATCCTCGGCGACGGCGCATACCGCTCGATGCCCGGCATCATCACCCCGCGACGGGACTCCAGCGGCAGGATCATCCGCGATCAGCACTGGGAACGTCACAAGCGTATGCGGGCCACCGTCGAACATGTGCTAGCTCGCTTGAAAGACTGGCAAATCCTGCGGCAATGCCGCCGCAAAGGCGACTCCCTCGACCGACTACTTCAGATCATCGCCGGGCTACACAACCTCCGCCAGCAATTACGGGTCAACTCTTAGCGCCGTGCGCACCTTATCCGAACACATGTACGAACTTTATCACGGTCTGGTCTATAGGTACGATCATGGCCGCGACATCGAAAGAGATCCGAACAAAGTGCTGGCCTGAAGTAACCAAAGCGCTATGGGGCACCCATTTTTGGTCACCGAGCTACCTGGCCGTCAGCACTGGCGGCGCACCTCTGGAGATCGTGAAAGCCTACGTTGAGAACCAGCGGCAAGCACCTAAACGACCCGGACGGCCAACCAGGTAGCTACGGCATTCTTCCCCGCCCTGCGCTTCGCTTAGGACGGGGGCTGCTGCCGCCAAGATTGCTCAATCTGTCGTCGCATCCTGTCGACCGTCACTCTGGGCGATGCCCGAACAAAGGACTACGGCGAATAGGTGACACTGAAACTGAACGCAGAGGGTAGTAATTCGCAGCAAACGCAGGCGATTCGGGTCAGTGACCAAGGCCACAGCTCAGAGGTTTGACTATTCCGGATCCACACAGAGAGTGCTAATCACAGGCTAACCACAGGGTTTTCCCCCTTGTTTCCCCAAGTTGTGGACAGGGCGGTGTAACGCAGTGCACAATCGGGGCTGAAAAGACGATGGGGAAACCAACCGTTCGGATGACCCCGAATCTTCTCACGCTAAGTAGTGTCCGTGTCACGTCATGTATCCATCCGGTTACGTAGCGGGACTAACCAGATAGCCGAGACGAACAGTTACCCATCGACACAGAGTAACGATCTTGGCAACCCACAGGAGGCACGAATGCCACAGCAGCCGTTGTCGCAGGTTCCAGCCGATGCCACTTGGGAGTGGCAAGAGCAAGGAGCCTGCCGGGAAGCAGACCCAGAACTGTTCTTCCACCCTCAGAACGAACGAGGCCTCGCACGACTCCGACGCGATCGCGCCGCCAAGGCCGTCTGTGCCCGTTGCGATGTTCGCATCGAGTGCGCGGACTACTCCATCCGCTCCCGTGAGCCGTACGGCGTGTGGGGCGGACTAACTGAGGAAGAGCGCGAGCGCATCTATGTCCGTATCGCTCTTGCCCAGTTCCCACGCCAGCGTGGCGAAGGCGCAGTCGCCGCCGCGGAGGAGATTGCACACGCCGTCTCGGCAACTTCCTTAGGAGTCGTCTCCTAGCCCCCCCCCCCACCACTTCAGAAAGCGAAACGGCCCCGAGCGAATCAATATCGCCGGGGCTGTTTCGTTGCTACGTAGCCGTGCTTGGGGATTGCCCGCGTCAGGCTATAGACCTTGTGCTTCGCGGATTGAGTCCAGGATCTTCGCCATGATGGTGGTGGCGTCGTAATCCTTTGGCGTGAATACCTCTGAAACGCCGAGAGACTTGAGTTGGGCCGCATCGGACTCGGGGATGATTCCGCCCACGACTACCGGGACATCGTCGAGACCAGCGGCCTTGAGGCCGTTCACAACATCTGGCACGAGCTCCATGTGAGAGCCGGACAGAATCGACAGCCCCACACAGTGCACGTCTTCCTCGACCGCCGCTGTGACGATTTGCTCCGGGGTCAGTCGAATCCCCTGGTAAATGACCTCGAAACCACAGTCACGCGCTCGTACGGCGATTTGTTCCGCCCCGTTTGAATGACCGTCGAGACCGGGCTTGCCGACAAGTAGTCGCACGCGGCCGCCGAGTTGTTCGCCGGTCTGACGAACAACCTCCCGGACCTTCGCCAGCTCATCGCCAGCTTCGGTGACTCCCACAACTCCGGTGACTCCGGTTGGCGCGCGGTACTCGCCAAAGACCTCCCGCAAAGCTGCCGCCCACTCCCCCGTCGTCACTCCAACTCGGGCACAGGCCAGGGATGCCAGCACCAAGTTCTCATCGGTCTTGGCCGCATCACGGAGGTGTGTCAACGTGCGCTCTACCTCGGCATTGTCGCGATCTGCCCGCCAGGCTTTGATGGCTTCGATCGCCTTCGCCTCGACCTGGGCGTCAACGGTCATGATTGCGGTCTCTAGGTCCGCCGTCAGCGGGTTCTCGGCAGTTGTCGTGAACTTGTTCAAACCGACAACAATGTCGTCACCGGCTTCGATATGGGCACGCCGGGTCGCATGTGAGGAGACGAGTTCGGACTTCATGTAGCCGGTCTCGACGGCTGCGACAGCACCCCCCATCGCCTGAACACGGTCGATCTCTTCTTGCGCCGTCGCGACCAACTCCGCGACCTTGGCCTCGATCACCGTCGACCCGGCAAAGATGTCTTCGTACTCAAGCAGATCTGACTCGAACGCGAGCACCTGCTGGATTCGCAACGACCATTGCTGGTCCCACGGCCGCGGCAGGCCAAGTGCCTCGTTCCAGGCCGGGAGCTGAATCGCCCGTGCCCGCGCATCTTTGGACAGGGTGACGGCAAGCATCTCCAGCACAATCCGCTGCACGTTGTTCTCAGGCTGCGCCTCTGTGAGTCCCAGAGAGTTGACCTGGACTCCGTAACGGAATCGGCGCTGTTTGGGATTCGTTACGCCGTAGCGTTCGAGCGTGAGCTGGTCCCACAGTTCGACGAAGGCGCGCATCTTGCACATCTCCTCGACGAAGCGAACACCTGCGTTGACGAAGAAGGAGATCCGCGCGACGACCTCCCCGAATCGCTCCGGCGGCACCTGTCCGGAGTCGCGAACGGAATCAAGTACCGCGATCGCGGTACTCATCGCGTAGGCGATCTCTTGGACGGGTGTCGCGCCGGCTTCTTGTAGGTGGTAGCTACAAATGTTGATCGGATTCCACTTGGGAATCTCGTTAACGGTGTAGGAGATCATGTCGGTGATCAACCGCAACGATGGGCCGGGCGGGAAGACGTAGGTCCCACGCGAGAGGTATTCCTTGATGATGTCGTTTTGAGTCGTGCCCTGGAGGTCGAATGCCTCGGCACCCTGCTCCTGGGCGACCGATTGGTACAGCGCCAGCATCCACATGGCCGTCGCGTTGATAGTCATCGCGGTGTTCATCTCGCCGAGCGGAATACCGTCGAATAGTTGGCGCATATCGCCAATATGCGAGACCGGGACGCCGACCTTGCCGACCTCGCCCCGAGCAAGCTCGCTATCCGGGTCGTAGCCCGTCTGCGTGGGCAGGTCGAACGCTACTGATAGACCAGTCTGCCCCTTGGCAAGGTTGGTGCGGTAGAGCTTGTTCGACTCAACCGCCGAGGAGTGGCCAGCGTAGGTCCGCATCAACCATGGGCGATCCTTGCGACGACGGTCTGGTGTCTGTGATCCCGATTCAGCCATGACATTGAGGGTAGACCACGGTCGAGAAACCCCCACCAAATGGTGGTTGTTGGCACTTCGTAGCTCTGCGGGTTCTGTGGTGGTTGCTGTTCGGTGTTGGCGAAGCCAAAGCGAAGGCCGCGACGGTTTACTGAGCCCCGCTTGACTACCACTCGACGTCACCGTAAACAGTCCGGCGTGGGCGGCTTTGTTGATATTGTTCGGTGGCCTTTACATTTCGGCGAATGAGGCTAAGATCACAAAAGAAGCCGCTTCGAGATCGGTCCACTCTGCGCTTCATCTGGTAGGTCCCTGTTTGGCGTCCCCCTAGACCCCGGTCACGCTGACTTCTCGTTTGGAGAGTCATGTATGTCCGCTATTCGTTATCGACGCACCATCGTTGCTACCCAGCGGCCAGAAATTCGCCGCAATCATGAGGCTCGGCCGCCCCTTGGGCCGGTGACTGTGATGAATTCCCGCCGCGTCACCGAGATCATGGTTGCTGCAGCAGCGACTGAGCCAGCCGCCCCCTCACTGCTCGCCGGCGTGTGTCAGGTTGCCGCGATGCGACTGCGGGGCATCGCGGTTACGGTGGCCTATGTCGGCCAGGCGGCCCCGATGGATGCCGCAGCAGTCAGCAGCGCAGCAGGAGCGGCACTCGACGTGGTGCAGTTGGATCTGGGCGATGGCCCCAATGAGATGGCCGCGCGAACGGGTCATCAGGTTGACGCAGTTGATCTTTCTCGCGATCGAGATACCTGGCCGATGTTCGCTAACGCCGCGCTGACCTCCGGCGTCGAGGCGGTTTTCGTCTTCCCTATCGGACCCACCGGAGCGATCGTGGCACTGATGACCCTCTACCGGGGATTCACTGGGGCCCTCAATGACGCCGAATCGGCCGAGGTCGTGGCCCTCACAGAGGCTGCCACACAAGTGGTGCTCCATCACGAACACGTCGAACCCGGATCGGCCTACCACCACCAGCCGACGTCGGCTCGCTGGGTACAGGTCCAGCAGGCCAGTGGCATGGTTTCGGTCCAACTCGGTATCAGCCCCCCAGACGCGCTGGCGACCTTACGGGCCCATGCCTACGCAACCGCGCAACCCGTCGTGGTGGTCGCGCGGGCAGTCGTGGAGCGCCAACTCCGATTCGATCCCAGCGACGACAACTGGTCTCAGCCCATCACAAACAACGACGCCACCAACAACGATGAGGAATAAGCAGATGGACAGCCAAAAGAACCTTGACACCCTTGTGATGCTGGCAGACACCCTCGTGGCTGACTACGACGTGGTGGATTTCATGCAGTTGCTCGCTGACCGCGCGGTGGAACTGCTCAACGTCAGTGCGGCTGGGCTCATGCTTGCCGACACGGGTAGCTCTCTAGGCCTAGTTGCCTGGACATCGGAAACCGCGCGCCGCTTGGAGTTGTTCGAACTGTCCGCCGACGAAGGCCCGTGCCGCGACTGCTTCCTCACCGGAGGCCAACTGACCAACGTGAGTGCCGCCGCGGCAATGGTGAAGTGGCCACAATTCGGTCGAAAGCTCACCGTCAGCGGCTTCACCACCGTTCATGCGCTACCGATGCGACTTCGCGGCGAAGTGGTTGGATCACTGAACCTGTTCCAAAAAGATGACCGCGGCGATCTCAGTGCTGGCGAAATCAGGGTCGGGCAAGCACTGACAGACGTGGCGACAATCGGGCTGCTGCAAGCCCGAGAAGTAGCGCACCACGAACAGATTGTCGAACAGCTGAAATCAGCGCTGAACAGTCGCGTTGTCCTCGAACAAGCCAAAGGTGCGCTCGCTGAACGGCAGGCTATCGACGTTGACGTGGCATTCAATCGGATGCGGATTTACGCACGAAATAATGAGCTGCATCTGAGCTCCGTCGCTCGACAGGTCCTCGATGGCGACCTAGACCTCGGATGACCGACAACAGGGCCGGTCAACGGACGGAGCGCAAGAGGAATATTGACACGCGAGTCACGCTGGCAGACACCATCGAACAAGCCAAAGGGGCGCTCGCGCAACGCCTGGCTGTCGACGTCGACGTCGCATTCGATCGGATGCGGATTTACGCAGAAGAACAGGGACTAGGCCTCGGTGACGTCGCCCAACAAATCCTCAACGGCGATTCCTCGGGTCTAACTGACGTGCCTGAGCAGGTCTCAGGCCACTCGCGGCTCCTCAGCGAGGCACCGAACCGCGGATTCGCTAAGACCTTCTCGGACTTCGCTATCGAGACCACCGGCGGCCTAGTGATTACGTGGGCATCGCAGAGCATCAAGAGGTTCCTCGGATGGACACCTGAAGAACTAGTCGGCCGACCGCTCAACGAATTCACCCAACTGGATGCGGCGCAAGAACTAGTGCCAGCAGCTAGCGAGGGCGCATCCTCGGCGGCATTCGGTCAACGCACCCGACTTCGCGCCAGTGACGGCACTTACAAGTGGGTCACCCTCAGGAAACAACAGATCCTCAGCAACACCGACTCCGCAGAAGTTCTCATGTTCAGTTTCCAACACGGACAGCACAAAGACAGCGTCATCGAGCAGTTGTCCGAGCACGAACAACGACTGTCCATCATCCTGGAGAATACGTCTGACATCCTCATCGACGTCGGTATTGACGGGCGCTTCCATTGGGTTTCGGCGTCTGTCACGGCCATCCTGGGTTGGGATCCTGATGAGCTCACCGGAGTTGTCCCAGCCGATCTCATCCACCCTGACGACCTCCCGAACCTTGAACAGGCAGTCGCCAGCGCAATTGTTGGCCGGTACACGTTAAGCGATGCCCGCGTAGCCATCAAGGGCGGCGGATACCGATGGGTGTCCGGCGTATCTCAGGAGATCCGTGATCACGATGACACCTACCGAGGTCACGTGCTCACCCTGACTGATGTGCATCATCGGGTTCTGGCCGAGCAGCGCCTGGCGGCTAACGAGCAGCAGTTCCGGCACGTGCTGGAAAATGTCGGAGACGTGATCTTGCGCTACGCGCCCGACCTGACACTTGAGTGGGCCTCACCATCGTTGGAGACTGTGTTCGGCTGGAGTCTTAGTGATGTGGTCGGGACCGCGTTCGCCATGACCACACCTGAATACGGGCGCAGTACCCGATCAGCCCTGGATAGCGCGATTTCCGCTGGAGACACGCAGTACACGAACCAAGTCAGGGTCTCGTGTGCCGACGGCAGCATCCGTTGGGTGGATTCGACATTTCGGCTGGTGCGAGACGGCAACGGCGAGCATGAATCAACCATCATCGTGCTGCGCGACTCGACTGCCCAGGTCGAGACCGAGGAACTCCTGCATTCAGCGCGCAACCACTACCGGGTACTCGTCGAGAATTCGACAGACTTCGTGATCCAGAGCGATCCGAGTGGAATCGTTGAGTGGGTTTCGGATTCAGTGACCCATACCATGGGCTGGGAGGTCGAGGACCTCATCGGGACGAATGGTTTTGATCTGGTTCACCCCGAGGACTTTGCCGCGTTAGCCGGCACGCTGGAGCTCCTCCCCCACCTCCCCGGGGATGAGATTACGCAGCCTTGGAGGTTGCGCCTTCGCAATTCCAGTGGTGATTACCATTGGATCAGCTACTCAGTACGTCAACTATTTGATGCGGATGGCAACCTCACCAAGCGGATCAGTGGGTGCCAGATCATCGATTCCCAGGTCGCCATCGAAGTCGCCCTGGAAGCCTCAGAAGAGCATTACCGCCTGATGGCTGAGAACTCGTCGGACTTCGTCATCAAGACATCCCCCAAGGCGGCGATCGAATGGGTGTCGGCCTCAGTCACCAAGACACTGGGGTGGGCACCGCACGACATGATCGCGCGCTCACGATTTGCCTTTATCGCCCCCGAAGACCGATCCTTCGCACTCCAGCAGTCGGCCGATCTCGGGCAAGGAGAGCAAGTCGCGTGCCGCCTTCGGATGATTTGCGCCGACGGCACCGTTCGCCAGCTGGGCTACGCGGCAAAACCGGTATTCAACGATTCCAACGAATTGGTTGCTCACGTCGGTGGCTATCGCGATATCGAGCAAGAAGTCGCTGCTGAGCAAGCCCGCCTACGTATCGAACAGCGCCTCACCTTAACCATGCAATCGTCCCCTGTGGGGCTGGCACTTACTGATCTCGATCGGAAGTTCGTCGAGGTCAACCCCGCATTTTGCGCGTTACTTAACACCGACAGCGAATGGCTGCTCGGGCGCGCGGTCAGCGAAATATTGCCCTCTGAGGTCGACGAGGTCGACCGACTGCACCGCGAGACCATCCTGCGCGGCGAACAAGAGTCGGTCAGCATGGAGACTCGAATCATTCGTCCAGATGGTACTTCGGCGTGGGTGTCGCGCTCCATGGCGCTCTTGCGAACCGCAGATGGCGCCCCAGAGGCTTACATATGTCAGTTCGTCGATCTGAGTGAACAACACGCAATACAGATTGCGCTCGCCCACAGTGAGCAACGCTTCCGCCGCACCATGGACTCAGCAACCGCTGGCCTGGCGGTGGTCGGCCTGAATCGTACCTTCTTGGAGGCCAACCCAGCGTTGCATCGCATGCTTGGACTCGAGCCCGAGTGGTTCCTCGACCACTCAATCGAGGACATCCTGAACGTCGGCGACAACGTTGTTGACCTTCGAATGCGCTCTGAGTTACGGAATTCACCAGAAGACCACACCACCCGGCAAATGCGTCTCACCCATGCAGATGGAACCGATATTTGGGTAGACCATTCCATCTCGACCCTGCGCGATCACGATGGCAACGTGATCTCGTTCTTGTCACAGTTCGTCAACATCACCGAAACAGTCAGCAAGCGGGATGAACTGCAATTTCAAGCAAGCCACGACAGCCTCACGCTGCTAGCTAATCGACGAGCGTTGTTGGGCCGCACGGCGAAGATTCTCGAACACCCGGCTCGGACAGGGGAACAAATTGGGGTCATGTACTGCGACCTCGACAATCTCAAGGCCATCAACGATACCTACGGACACACCGCAGGCGATCAAGTACTAGTAGCGATCGCGAATCGCCTGGTCGCGCTTGTGCGCTCAGACGACACTGTCGCCCGCGTCGGCGGCGACGAGTTCGTCATCGCCTTGGCCGCCGTTCACTCGATGGCAGATCTAGAGAACCTTGCGGAGAGACTTCGAGGTGCTGCAGCCGAGCCAGTGCAGACCGACGGTGGCAGCATCCAACCGGGCATCAGCATCGGCATGGCCTTGGCCCACCGCGGCGACCAGTTCGAGGCAGTGCTCCAGAATGCTGACCTCGCACTGCAACAGGCAAAGCTGCGTGGCGGCAATTGCGCAGTCGCATACGACACGTCGTTCGGACGTGACTGTCCGCCAGAAGTTGCTGGCGACGGATGTAGGCCCAAGCCAAACAACGCGTGAGAAGCGTGCGGTTCTGCGTCGCCAAGGATCTCGGGATCCCGGGATCTCGCGCACGTTTAGTAGTCGTAGAAGCCTTTGCCAGCTTTGCGCCCGAGTTCGCCCGCCGCGACCATTCGACGTAGCAACTCTGGTGGCGCCCACGCCTCGCGCTGGGTGTCGGTATAGACGTTGTTCGTTGCGTTCATCAGGACATCGAGACCGGTCAAATCGCAGGTCTGCAATGGCCCCATTGCGTGCCCAAATGCGAGTCGGCAGGCGGTGTCGACATCTTCGGCCGACATGACACCTGACTCAACGAGCCGGATCGCTTCCATGGACAAGACCGTGATGAGTCGAGTGGTAACGAATCCGGCAATATCGCGGTTCACGACGACGACGGTCTTCCCGCAGTTCTCGGCGAAGACGCGCGCGCGTTCCAACGATTCATCGCTGGTCTTGTAGCCGCGAACAAGTTCGCACAGCGCCATCATGGGGACCGGCGAGAAGAAGTGGGTTCCGACGACGGACTCTGGTCGATTGGTGACGGCGGCGATCGTCGTGATCGGGATCGCGGAGGTGTTGGTAGCCAACAGCGCGTCTGGTTTGCACAACCGGTCGAGCTCCTTGAAAAGCTGCGCCTTGACCTCGATCTTCTCGAAGATGGCCTCAACGACGATATCGACGGAGGCGACAACCCCGAGGTCAGTCGTGGTGCTGATTCGATTGAGCGCGGCGTCCACGTCGCCATCGCTGATCTTGCCTTTGGACGCGAATCGACGCAGCGACTTCTCGATCGCCTCGACTCCACGAGCGAGAGCCTCATCGGTCACGTCTTGGATGACGACGTCATATCCACCGACTGCGGAAACCTGTGCGATTCCCGACCCCATGAGCCCTGCCCCGATTACTGCAATCTGTTCAGCCATGGCTGCACCCTAAATTGCCGTCGTGTGCGGTCTCGCGTTGGGGCGTCAGATCTCAACGCGTGAGATCTGACCGCCGAGCGAGTTGATATCGCGAGCGAAGTGGGCATAGCCGCGGTCAATGTGGGAGATTCCGAAGACTGTGGTGGTTCCTTCAGCGACGAGCCCGGCCAGTACGAGCCCGGCACCGGCACGGACGTCGGTGGCCTCGACTGGGGCACCTGACAGTCGTTGGGTACCGCGCACAAGGGCGTGATGGCCGTCAGTTCGCACATCCGCGCCAAGGCGACCCAACTCTTGGACGAAGCGGAACCGAGCCTCGAAGAGATTCTCGGTGACCATCGCCGCGCCGTCCGCTATCGCGTTGAGGGCGATGAACTGCGGCTGCAAATCCGTTGGGAATCCTGGGTACGGCAGAGTCACGATATCTACTGACCGCGGTCGGCGATCCATCGTGACTCGGAAACCGAGATCGCTAGCATCGATGTGAGCGCCTGCGGTAACGAGCTTGTCGAGCGCAATCTCGAGATCGCCCGCGCGCGCCGAGTTCACCATGATGTCGCCACCGGTGATCGCAGCGGCAACTGCCCACGTGCCCGCGACAATGCGATCGGGCACTGTCTTGTAGGTCGTCGGGTGCATACTCTCGACACCAGTGACTTCCAGGGTGGCTGAGCCGATCCCACCGATCTGCGCGCCCATCGTTACCAGCATGCGACACAGATCGGCGATCTCGGGTTCGCGAGGAGCATTGTCAATAACGGTTGTGCCCTTTGCCAGCACCGATGCCATCAGCAAGTTTTCGGTGGCTCCCACACTGGGAAAGTCGAGCCAGATCGACGCGCCCTGCAATCGCCCGGGCGCGCTCGCCATCAGGTAGCCGTGTTCGTTATGGACCTCAACGCCGAGCCGATTCAGGCCAGCTATGTGCAAGTCCAAACCTCGCGACCCGATCGCATCGCCGCCAGGAACAGCAACCTCGGCACGCAAACAGCGCGAGATAAGCGGCCCTAGGACACAGACCGAGGCACGCATCTGCCGGACAAGGTCATAGTCAGCCTGGTGGTTCAGCTTCTCGGGAACCGAGATCACCAGAGACGCCGATTCCACGTCGTGCTCGACCTCGCAGCCCAGGCGCCGGAGCAGTTCGGCCATCACCGCTACATCGAGAATCTCTGGAACTGACGTGATGGTTGTGGTGCCCTCTGCAAGCAAGGAAGCTGCCATCAACTTGAGGGCCGAGTTCTTCGCCCCCACGACAGTTACTTCGCCAGAAAGTCGCGTTCCACCGATGACCTCAAAAGCTTCCACAAGTGGCGAGGATACGCTTACTCCATGGTAAATCTCACGCGCATCTACACGCGGACTGGCGATGACGGTACAACGGCCCTCGGCGACTTCTCCCGGACCACAAAGACAGACCCCCGATTAGTGGCCTACGCGGACGTCGATGAAGCCAATGCGACGTTGGGCGTGGCGGTGACGATGGGCGAGCTTGACCCAGAGATCGCCGACGTGCTCGTGCGGATTCAGCACGACCTCTTCGATGTCGGCGCCGACTTGTGTACGCCGCTACCTCCGGCCGATGCGCCACCGTCAGAAATTCCGGCCTTACGGGTCGAACCGGACTATGTGGAGCGACTTGAGGTCCTGTGCGACCGCTTCAACGAGCCGCTGGAGCCACTGCGCAGCTTTGTGCTACCGGGCGGGACTAAGGGATCTGCGTTGCTCCACGTTGCGCGGACAACGACCCGTCGCGCGGAACGCTCGGCGTGGGCGGCGATGGATGCGCACCCAGGTTCGGTCAGTGACCTACCAGCGAAGTACCTGAACAGACTCTCGGACCTGTTGTTCATTCTGGGCCGAGCAGCTAACCAAGAAGTTGGCGATGTGTTGTGGGTACCAGGCGCCAATCGGGACTAACTGAGTTCTCAACGATCTACGCAGTAGTGCAGAATCCTGATTTTACGTTTTGAGGGGGTTGCTGCTACGACCCTGCGGCCGTCGCACTCACCGAGGTGCCGTAGGAGCTTTGACCGGCAGCATTGAGGGTAGCCACGCGAACGAAGTAGCTGCGGCCCGGAACCAATCCGCCTATTGCTGCCGTCGTCGCCGTGGTCCCAGTATTCGGTTGGACCGTTGACCAGGCCCACCATATGTCTGAATCCCCAACCCAACGGACTTCGATGCGGTAGCCGGTGATGGGGGTGTAGCCATTTGATCCTGGGGCGGTCCAAGATGCGTTGAGCACTCCGCTGGCCCCCGCTGTTGACGCGACGGATGTCGGAGCGCCGGCGTTCATATACGGGACGACGCCGTTTGCGATCGCTGCTTGTGCGGACGCCGCGCTCAGGCCGTGTGAGTTCCAAGTAGTAATTCGGAACCAGTACTGAACTCCAGGCGTTAAGCCACCAACATAGAGCGAGGTCGATGAATTCTGGGTGTTTTCTACGTACGTCGAGTACGCACCAGGTGACCCGGCGCTGTCTTGGGCGTATTCCACTTTGTATCCGGTGGGCGAGATGCCGCCAGTGTCGACCGGCGCTGTCCACGAGAGCCCGATCGCGTAATAGGCCGCGGTGCCGGAGATACTTGTGACTGCATCGTGTGTCACCGAACTGGTGATGAGCACCGCAATGCGGATGTCGGCCGGGGTAACTTCCGCGCTGACCGGTGTCGCGAGCGGGATAGAGAAAGCACCACCGGCCGCTTCGCCACTGGTGATAGTCCGCGCAACTGTCTGGGTCGACAACACTGCGTTGGTATTCGCGTTGTACACAGTTGCCTTGGCGTCGTTGTAGGCGCAGCCGTCAAGGTCGCCAGAAATATTCAGAGTCGTGAAAACGAACAGCTTCAGCGTAGGGTCATAGCTGGCGGACCCGCGCTTGGCGGCAATCTCATTCGTACATGATGCCTGAACGTTGGCGGCGCCCGCACCGAGCGTCCCCTGCGCAGTCAGGCTCAGATTACCGGCAAACAGCCCAGCGCCAGCCACCGCTACGGCTCCGGCCGCACCGATTGCAGCGAGCTTTCGCAATTTGGTCAAGACTCATCCACTCTTCAGTAGGGCCCTTCGAACAACGGTCCGCTCCAAAGAATAGAAGCACTCAGGTGAGCGAATCTAACGCTGCGCCGCCAGCGCTAACCCAGATGGGTGATCTATGGAGTTCTCACCCCCCGTTTGGCCCACGTCGAATAGGAGACGCCTTTCGTCGGACCGAGTCTCGTTGCAAGATTCGTTTATAGGTTCACACGAGCCTTGTTTGTCGGGAAGGCGTCGACCCAACGGTCGCCGAACAATTAGGAGTTCTCATGGCTATTAGTAAGAAGGTCGCAGCGGTCGGCGCTGCAGGAATCGTCGCACTCGGCGGAGCGGGACTGTACGCAGGTAGTCTGGCCGTCACTGCGCCAGGTGCACTTGGCGCCGGTTCGGTTGCAGTCCAGGCGTCATGTGCGTCGGCCGCAACAATCGTCCCTGGCACATCCGCGTGGAATGTGGAAACGGAAAAGTTCGTATTCACGACACTCGTTGTCGATTACACTGCCGGCGATACCTCTTGTCTAAATCAGTTAGCCAAGGTCAATGTGTATGCGGATCTCAATGGAGCTGAGCTTTCAACCAACGCGGGTACCTACGCAATCCAAGCCGCCGACGTGACAGACACCGCTTTCACGGTTACCATCCCTGCGGTTGCGGCAGACATTGCGGCAGCCGACTACAAGTACGGCTTGCTCATTCAGGCTCCGTAATCGCAACTGAGTCCGGGTGGCGAAGGCTTCGGCGTCCCCACCCGGACTCACTGCACCAATCTCGTAACACTCCGGCGCAGATGAGAGCTACGAATGGCAACAAAGAGTTCACCGACGAAGCGGTCCCGCACGTTCTACGCGAGGGCCGCTGTCGTCGTTGGCGCAATCGCTGTCGCGATTCCGGGAGGCACCGTACTTGCCTCGAGTATCGACGTGCGTACGTCTCCCCAACCGTTCTCTGCCACCATCACTAGCGTTTCCCCCCCGACATCCCAGAGTCCGCCGCAACTGGCGGCAACCCCTCCCCCGCCGGCACCAACGTCGCAGCCTCCGACCTCCATCCCTGCCTCTGCCTCCGCCCCTGCCGCTGTGGTTGAGCCAGCCAAGGCCGCGACGGGGGTTCAGTCGGACGAGGTGTCGCCCGCAGAAGACTCGCCGACACCAACTCCCAGCACCAGCGAATCCACTGTTGCCAATCCGCGGCAGCCGTCACAACCGGCAAGCGGACCAAGCACCGATGACACGGTTGTCGGACCTGACTTGGCTTGGACCGCGTGCGAACCATTGGCCGCTGAAACAGTCCCTCTTGTGTTCGATTGCGTGGGCGAGGTGTCGTTGCATGTATCTACCGTCGGCGGAATCGGAGCTGACCCCGAGGTTGCCCTCATCGTCGGCTCTGCGAACCTCGTGGGGAAGGTGATCGTGGTGGGTTGGTCAGTTGACGGCCTCCACCCGCAGGAAGTTGCCCGCACGAAAATCACCGCAGTAGGCGAAACGCAGGTTCCCCTACCGTCACCGAGCGACAGTGGCGGTGGGTATTGGAGACTCGCAATGTTATGACCGAGTCGCAGGCAGTCGTGGAACCCGACCGAAGCCGTTGGTCGGGCATCCTTGGTTGGTTGGCGACGCTCGCCGTCGCCGCGGCGGCCGCCTTGATCGTGATCTGGAGCGGTCTGGCATTCAATATCGTTTCGACCGACTCGATGGTGCCAACCCTGAGCCCAACGGACATGGTCATCACGGTCGATCCCAAGCTCATTCAACCTGATATTGGTAGCGTAGTTGTCTTCACCGCCAGCTTCTTGGAGAACGACATTCCGCCTCACGTTCACCGAATCGTCGGAGCTGAATCGACAGGAGAGTGGATCACAAAGGGAGACAACTCCGTAGACCCAGACCCATGGCGGGTGAAACCCGAGAACGTTCAGGGCGTCATGGTCGGATCGGCACCGACCCAGCTGATCCGAAATCCAGTTTTGCTCGGGATCGGCATGTTTCTGGTGCTCGCGATCCTGTTCTGGCCTCGATCCAACGACGACGAGTCGCCGGGCGAATCGTTGACCGAAGATGACCGGAGCGCGGCCAGACCCAGCGATGCCGGGCTCTCACTGTTACCAGTCGACGGACTGGATTCACAGCCGCCGATACCGAAAACGAAGCGGTCTGAGGATCGCAGTCAAGGTCAAAACTGAATCTGTCTCAACTTCTAAGGACTAAACGAACGCGATCCGAGTTAAAGCTTGGCGACCTTGATACGGGTCTCGGCGCGAGCGACTGCCGCAGTCCTACTGTCGCTCTCGTCGCTGGCCTTCGCCTGCTCCAGAAGGACCTCAGCTTCTTTGAGGTCAATCTCGTCGGCAAGCTCAGCCGATTCTGCCAAGATAATCACTTTGCCACCGTCAACCACGGCAAACCCGGTGTGGACGGCCGCGTGGAGATCTCCGGCGTTGTCTGGCTGGCGAATCAGTACCGGCCCATCCCGGAGCATCGCGAGCATCGGCGAGTGGCCCGGCATCACGCCCACTTCACCGTCGTAGGTCTCGAATGACACCAGGATCGCCTCGCCGGTCCAGACCTCACGGTCCGTCGCGACGAGGTGAACCTCGTATGGATCAGCCATGATTACTTGCCTGCCAACTTCGCGGCGTTGCGCTCGAGATCCTCGATACCACCGCACATGAAGAACGCCTGCTCTGGCAGGTGATCGTATTCACCGGCACATAGCGCCTTGAACGCGGTGACGGTCTCGGTGACGGGGACGAACGAACCGGGCTGGCCGGTAAACGACTCAGCAACGAACATGTTTTGGGACAGGAAGCGCTGGATACGACGTGCCCGGTTGACAATAATGCGGTCTTCTTCCGACAGCTCATCGATACCGAGGATCGCAATGATGTTCTCCAAGTCCTTGTACCGCTGGAGGATCTCCTTGGTACGAGCAGCGACGTTGTAGTGCTCTTCACCGATGTACTGAGGATCGAGAATCCGAGACGTTGAGTCGAGCGGATCGACGGCCGGGTAAATACCCTTCTCCGAGATCGGACGACTCAATGTCGTTGTTGCGTCAAGGTGAGCGAAGGTGGTGGCAGGTGCGGGGTCGGTCAAGTCATCTGCGGGGACATAGATCGCCTGCAGTGACGTGATCGAGTTACCGCGGGTTGAGGTGATCCGCTCCTGGAGCTGGCCCATCTCGTCAGCCAGGGTCGGCTGGTAACCGACTGCTGATGGCATCCGGCCCAGCAGTGTGGAGACCTCGGAACCAGCCTGGGTGTAACGGAAGATGTTATCGACGAACAACAGCACGTCCTGCTTCTGAACATCGCGGAAGTACTCCGCCATGGTCAATGCAGTCAGTGCGACCCGAAGACGCGTGCCCGGCGGCTCATCCATCTGACCGAAGACGAGGGCCGTCTTGTTGATGACGCCCGATTCGGTCATTTCCAGGAAGAGGTCGTTACCTTCACGGGTACGCTCTCCAACACCGGCGAATACCGACACACCACCAAAGTTCTCGGCGACGCGGTAAATCATCTCCTGGATGAGGACGGTCTTGCCGACACCGGCACCACCGAACAGTCCGATCTTTCCACCCTTGACGTACGGGGTGAGCAGGTCGATGACCTTGATACCTGTCTCAAAGACCTCAGTCTTGGACTCCAGCTGATCAAACGGTGGGGCGAGGCGGTGAATCGGCCAGCGCTCCTGAATGTCCAGCGACGACTCCGGAACATCCAGCGGCTTGCCTAGCGTGGTCCAGACGTGACCCTTGGTCACGTCGCCGACTGGCACCATGATGGGGGCGCCAGTATCGATGACCTCGGCACCACGGGTAAGTCCGTCGGTCGGCTGCATCGAGATGGCACGCACCAGGTTGTCACCGATGTGCAGGGCTACCTCCAGGGTGACCAGGCGTTCATCGGGGTCACCCTCTTCGTGCTTTCCGAAGGTCACCGTGGTGTGCAGAGCATTAAAGATCTCTGGCATCGCCTCGGCTGGGAACTCGACGTCAACGACCGGCCCCGTCACTCGAGCAACGCGGCCTACTCCAACTGCTGTGTCCGCTGTAGCGGTCATCTTCTAACTCACTCCCTATTTAGCGGATGCCAGCGCGTCGGCCCCGCCGACGATTTCGCTGATTTCCTGTGTGATCTCGGCTTGGCGAGCCTGGTTGGCTTGACGGGTATAGCGACGAATCAAGTCTTCGGCGTTATCTGTTGCAGATTTCATCGCGCGCTGACGAGCAGCATGCTCGCTAGCGGCCGACTGAAGTAGTGAGACGTGCACAAGGTGCTCAACGAAACGAGGAAGCAGATTGTCTAGTGTCGCTTCGGCGTCAGGCTCGAAGTCGTACAACGGCCATACTGCTGTGCCGCCCTTCTCATCCGCACCATGGATGCCCGAACCCGATGACGTGTCGACAACCTCGTCGACGACCTCAAGTGGGACGACCCGGATAACCCGAGCTTGCTGTGTTACCCGGTTCACAAAGTGGGTGTAAACGATATGGATCTCATCGACACCTTCTGGTCCCTTAGAGAGGAAATCCTTTAACAACCGGGAGGCGATCTTCTTGGCGTCATCATATTTAGGACTATCGCTAAACCCAGTCCAGGAGTCGGCCACCGGACGGTCACGGAACTTGAAGAAGCCCGCACCCTTGCGGCCAACGACGTACCAAACCGGCTCAAGGCCCCGCTCCCGCAGGCGGGTGGCCAGACGTTCACCCTCTTTGATCGCATTCGATGAGTAGGCCCCGGCCAACCCGCGGTCAGCAGTGACCAACAGGATCGCTGCGCGTTTGGGGTTCTCAACTTCGTTGAGCAGTGGATGATTGATCTGGGCGTGGGATGCCGCCAGCGTCAGGGCGTCGTACAACGCCCTGGCGTACGGCTGGTTAGCCCGGACCGCAGCCTGGGCCTTCACGATGCGCGAGGAGGCAATAAGTTCCATGGCGCGCGTGATCTTCTTCGTGGACTGTGTGTCCTTGATCTGCTGGCGGAAGACCCGCTGCTGTGAACCCATTTGGTTTCCTTAGTCCTAGTCGTCGCTGAGTTACTTGCGAACCTTGCGAGTGACCTTGCCGTGCTCGATCTCTTCTTCGGTCAGCGCCTCAGCTTCAGCCTCGGTACCCAGCAGACTTCCGTCGTTGGTCACGAACTGGCTCTTGAACTTAGTGATACCTGAGTTGAGCAGAGTGACGGAATCCTCAGATAGGTCCCTAGTCTCACGAATCGTGTCCATAACCTCAGACATTTCGCGATCCATAAATGCAAGAAACTCTTTTTCGAACCGCCTCACATCTTCAAGCGGGACATCGTCGAGGGCGCCGGACGTACCGGACCAGACGGCGACAACTTCGCGCTCCATCGAGAACGGGTTGTACTGCGACTGCTTGAGCAACTCAACGAGGCGAGCACCACGCTCAAGTGCAGCCTTCGATGCCTTGTCCAAGTCAGAACCGAAGGCAGCGAACGCCTCTAGTTCGCGGTACTGGGCGAGGTCAAGACGCAACGAACCGGCAACCTTCTTCATCGCCTTCGGCTGGGCAGCACCACCGACACGAGAGACCGAGATGCCGACGTTGATAGCCGGGCGGACACCCGAGTTGAACAGGTCAGTCTCAAGGAAGCACTGGCCGTCGGTGATCGAAATGACGTTGGTCGGGATGTAGGCCGAGACATCGTTGGCTTTGGTCTCGATGATCGGCAGACCTGTCATCGAGCCACCACCCATCTCCTCCGATAGGCGCGCACAACGCTCGAGCAGACGTGAGTGTAGGTAAAAGACGTCACCTGGGTAGGCCTCGCGACCTGGCGGACGACGAAGAAGGAGGGAGACGGCGCGGTAGGCCTCAGCCTGCTTGGACAAGTCATCAAAGACGATGAGGACGGATTCGCCTTGGTACATCCAGTGCTGACCAATGGCTGATCCGGTGTAGGGCGCGAGGTACTTGAAGCCAGGGTTATCCGAGGCCGGAGCTGCAACGATCGTGGTGTATTCCAGTGCACCGTTCGCCTCGAGCGCGCCGCGGACTGCGGCGATCGTCGTGCCCTTTTGGCCGATCGCGACGTAGATGCACTTGACCTTCTTGTCCGGATCGCCGGAGTCCCAGCCCTCTTTCTGATTGAGGATGGTGTCGAGGGCGAGGGCGGTCTTTCCGGTCTGGCGGTCACCAATGATCAGCTGGCGCTGACCGCGGCCGATGGCCGTCATGGAGTCGACCGCTTTTAGGCCGGTAAGCAGCGGCTGGGTCACAGGCTGACGTTCAACGACGCTGGGCGCCTGAACCTCAAGTGCACGGATTGCCTCCGCTTCGATCGGGCCAAGGCCATCGATCGGGATGCCGAGTGGATTAACAACGCGTCCGAGGAAGCCGTCTCCTACGGGAACGGACAGCACTTCGCCGGTTCGGCGTACCTGCTGACCTTCTTCAATGTGGCTTGGGTCGCCTAGGAGTACGCAACCGATCTCGCGAATATCGAGGTTGAGCGCGAGGCCGAGTAGTCCGCCCTCGAACTCCAGCAACTCGTTGGCCATCGCTGAGTGCAGACCCTCAACACGGGCAATTCCGTCACCAACCTGGAGCACGCGACCGACTTCTTCACGGGCGTTCTCGGGCGTGAACTCGGCGACGTTTTCTTCGATCGCACCGCGGATGTCATCCGATGAGATGGTCAGCTCGGCCATTGTCTCTTCTCTTTCGTTCGTTGTCGAAACCCCGTGTTGAGGTCTCGGGGGGGTGCACAGTGGTCTGTTAGCCCGTTAGCTTGCGACGAGCTTGCTCTAGCTTGCTTACTGCGGTTCCGTCGATGACCTCGTCGCCGACTCGTACTTCGATGCCGCCAATAACCGTCGGATCGATCTCGACGTTCAACTCAACTGAGCGGCCATGAATCCGCGCCAGTGCCGCGCTAAGACGTTCGTCTTGCTGATCGGTGAGCGGAATGGCGCTTCGAATCTCTGCGATGATCCGCCCACGGCGTCCAGCTGCGAGTTCTGAGAGACGCGCAATAGCTTCCTGGATTCGGCGTCCGCGCAAGTTCCCTGCGACGTCACTAACGAGCGCGACTGTCTCGGGAGACGCTTTGCCGTCCAGTAGCGATCGCACGATTCCAGACTTTGCGTCCGAAGGTGCCGCCGGATTCGTTAGCGCCATCTGCAGTGCTGCGTTGGCATCGATGGCCCGGCCGAAGCGGAAGAGTTCCTCCTCCACGCGGTCGATATGTCCGTCAGTCTCCGCACCCATCAAGATGAGCGTGGCTCCTGCTTCTTCGACAGCATCGACCATGTCGTCCTCGGACGACCACCGAGAGACGGCGATCTGGGTAAACACCGAAGCAGTCAGCTCCGGTACCTGCGAAGCGAAGAGCTTGCGAATCGTGGCCGTCTTTCGTTCCTCAGATATCGAGGAATCCGCCAACATTGCGCGCAGCGCCCGCTCTTTTGTTAGAACGCCGACGACCGCGAATAATCCACGGCCCGCCTCACCAAACTCGGGAGAATAAGGTGACGCGTCGTACCGAGCTGCAAGTGACTCCTGCAGTTTGGCGTTCGATGTTCTACTCGCACCCAGCATTAGGCAGTCCCAGTGCTTTCTGCGGCAGATTCGAGTTCATTGATAAAGCGATCGACCACTGCCTGGGCCCGCGCGTCGTCGGTGAGGACCTCGCCGACAATCCGACCGGCTAGGTCAGTTGCCATTGCTCCGACATTGCGTTGGAGATCTGCCCCGGCCCTGTTCTTCTCCTGCTCGATGTGAGCAAGCGAGGAAGCCGTAACAGCCGCCGCAGCGGTGACCGCTTCGGAACGCGCTTTCTCGATGATGTCGGCTCGCTCGGCCTGGGCAGCTGCCCTGATCGATGCGGCTTCTTCACGAGCTTGGGCGAGTTCGTCTTGGTTGGCTTCCGCCATCCGCGCCGACTCTTCCCTGGCGTCCTGCGCTGCACGCAGACCACTTTCAATGAGCTGCTCGCGCTCAGCAAGTGCGGTACGGATCTTAGGCAGCAGTAGCTTCCCTAAGGCGCCGAACACAATCAAGAATGCGACTGTGCCAATAATAAATTCACCGAGCGGGACGGCTAGAACGTTGAACTCTTCTACGCCCTCGGTGGCAGCTATGAGACTGGTCATTGTTTCCTCCCCTCAAGGAGTCAGAGTTGTGGTCGGCGGTTTAGGTGAAAACGAACGGTGCGACGAAGCCCAAGAGTGCGAGGGCTTCAGCAAGTGCGAATCCAATGAACATGTTCTGGCGAATAACGCCATATGCCTCGGGCTGTCGCGCGATGGCTTGGACTCCGTTACCGAAGATGATACCGATGCCGATACCGGGGCCAATTGCCGCGAGACCGTAACCGATAGCTCCCAGGTTTCCGGAAACTTCTGCGATGAGATCGAGCATCTTCGCTTTCCTTCACTGTCGTTCCCCGTGGACGATCCGCGGGGTCGGGCGTCTTTGTTAGTGCTCGTTACTTAGTGAACCCGCTATGTAGGAGGCGGTAAGCAACGTAAAGATATATGCCTGCAACCCTTCAATAAGGAACTCGAAGGCCGTCATGATGATCACCATGACACCAGAAGCGGCCGTACCGAAGATTCCGATAACCGAAGGACTTGCAAGATAGAGGGCCGCCACGATGAAGACCGTGAGCAGCAGGTGACCGGCAAACATATTCGCCATAAGACGAATGGCGAGCGTGAACGGCCGAATGATGACGTTCGAGATGAACTCAATCGGGGCCAGAATCACCAGCACAGCCTTGGGTACGCCGGGCGGGAACATCATATTCGTGAAGAACTTGATCGGTCCCTGCTTCTTGAGGCCGATGAACATGTACGTCAGCCACACCATGACGGCCAGCGTCACCGGATAGACGAAGAGCGCGGTCGGAGCGAACTGGGCACCGGGGAAAATCCCCATGAAGTTCAGCATGAACACGAAGAAGAACAACGAGAAGAGGAAGGCGATGTACTTGTCGCCAGCCTTTCCGATTGTCTCGCGGCTGATCTGATCACGTATGAAGATGTAACAAACCTCGCCCATGCTCTGGACACGCCCTGGGACCATCCGTGGTTTTGCGAACGCAACCGTAAAGAAGACGATGATCAGGACACTGCAGAGAATGACGAGAATGACGGGCTTTTCGATGATGAAGGGGATACCGAAGATGGAGTATTCAGCAATTCTGCCGAACTCAAAGATCTCGGTACCTGGAGCGGGGAAGCCACAGCCGTTCGCGGCATTGAGGTGACATCCTGGAACCCAACCGGCTGCCAGATCGACAAAACTAGCCACGGGTCACCTCGGTGGTGGTCATTGCCGTCCCTCGCTCGAGTACTGGTCATTGTTGCGTAGTTCGCGTGTCTCTTGATTGAGTCGCGCTAGTACGAGGTACAAGCTAGCGGTAATCCCGAACAGGACGCCACCTGCGATGAAAAGTGCCCGGTGACCGAGCCAAAGACTCAGTACCCAGCCGATCCCGCCATAGAGGATCATCCCGGACATAAGCCGACCCGTGATCATCCATGCGGTCTCGTTCGGACTCACCAACTTGTCGTTGGCAGCGTCCCTATTCTCCATCGCGATGAAACCTAGCAGCCCCGTGGAACCGAAGCACCTTAAGGCACGCCTGCGGGTCGCAGAAATCTTGAACTCCTGCGAGAAAGCCGCTTACTACAGCGATTTTCGACCTCAACATGGTGAGCGGACCCCCCCCACTAGTAGGGCTGTCCGGGCCCAGATCCAGGCTCGACATACAACACTTTGGTGCGCATCATCGCGTAGGCCATAGCCCCGGTCCACACGAAGGCACAGACCACTACGGTGATCGCGAATGCCTTCGCGTTGAAGAAGGTCGCGTCGCGCAACACCAGTAATAGCAAGAACATGACAGCCATCTGACCGACGTAGACCAGCATGGCCATATTCATCGCCACCATCGGATTGTTACGCAGTACTCGCGCCACGATGTACTGCCCGCCACCGAAGAAGCCGGTCACCACTAACGTGCCGAGTACTCCAGCGATGAGCCCCTTGGAGCCGATGAGGACTGCCGAGATGACCGTCACCAGAGTTCCCGCGCAGATCACCCAGATGAGCGGGATCTTGAGCATCCGGGCATCGGCTGCGGCCGCAGTGAACGGCTCGGGCCCACTGCCACCCGAGGCGTTGAGCGTGGCATCAGTATTCGAATCGTCGTTGCTCACGGCACTACCCTCTGGAGTCGTTGTCATAACAATCCGACGCTAACACGCGAGTTACCGGGCATTAAGCCAAGTGGGCGAACGCGCCGGGTTATCCCGCTTAAACGTTACGAAACCAACGACGGTTCGGTGCGCCCTGGCCAAATGACGAGAGCTGCGAGAATGACGACTCCGACGCCAAAGAAGATGCCAGTGGCTGCCAGCGGCACGAAAGCCAGCGAAACGGCAGTGAAGGCGATCAGCGCCGTCCATCCATGCATCAGGCCAACGGCGCGTCGTTGGGAGTGCCCAAGTTCTAGGAGACGGTGATGTAGGTGCTGTTTATCGGGCGCGAACGGGCTACGCCGAGCACGCGTTCGGCGGACAACGGCCAGGGCGACGTCCAGCAGTGGGACGGCAATCACTGCAGCAGGCAGCAGGAGCGGGAGCAATGTCGGCAGAAGAACCGTTTCGGTCAGTGAGCTTGGATCCACTCGACCCGTCAACGTGATCATGGAGGAGGCCAGGAGTAACCCGATTAACATCGACCCGGTGTCTCCCATGAAGATTCGCGCCGGATTGATGTTGTGGGGCAAGAACCCGAGACACATCCCAGCCAGCAAAGCGCAGATCAGCGCGGCCAGGGTTGCCCGATCGATTTGATTCGTGGCGCTCAGTAGATACGAATAGGCAAACAGCGCGAGCGCGGCGATCCCGACGATGCCAGCCGCCAGGCCGTCCAACCCATCGACAAAGTTGACGGCGTTGACCGTCAGCACGACGATCAGGACCGTCAGCAGCACACTCGTCAGGGGGTCTAACAGGAGCGTGCCGGCGATCGGCAGCCACAGCACTTGGATCCCCAGTAGCGCCATCGAACCAGCAGCCAGGACCTGCCCGACGAACTTGGTCGGGGCATCTAAACCCCACCGATCATCGGCCAGTCCGAGAATCACGATGATCGTCGAACCCGTCAGCAACGCCAACGGCTGACCGTCGCCATCAAAGACCGCGCGCATGACTGGCAGTTGACTGGCTACCAGCAAGCCGCCGAGTAGTCCGGCGAACATGGCGAGTCCACCCCAACGCGGAGTCGGTTCGTCGTGGACGTCACGGTCACGCACCTCGGCCATCGCGCCGAAGCGAATCGCTAGGCGGCGAACAACCGGCGTGCTGAGGTACGTGATGGCACCGGCAACCAGCATGCATAGCAAGTACTCGCGCACGCCGGTCCACCTCCTAAACGCCTCAGTCCGCCTAAGCCCCCGGTTCTGTGCCAGGGAGCCCCAGGACGATACCGCCTAGGGGCGAGGGTAGGCCGGGAAGCGCTCCACGAGCGCCGACACACCTGATCGAATGTTCTCGGGCGTGTCGCTTCCGGTGACGGCACGGGCGATCAGCGAACCAATTTCCTTCATCTGATCCTCGGTCATCCCCTGTGTTGTCACGGCCGGAGTTCCGACCCGAATTCCGGAGGCAACGCTTGGCGGCTGCGGGTCGTACGGAATGGCGTTCTTGTTCAGCACGATGTCAACGGCGTCGCAGCGTTCCTCCGCTTGCGCGCCAGTGACCCCGAGACCCTGCAGATCCAGCAGAGCCAAGTGGGTGTCTGTACCACCCGTGACGGGACGCATCCCTTCGGCTGCCAGCGCCTGCGTGAGGACCTGGGCATTACGGATGACTTGACGGGTGTACTCCTGGTATTCCGGGGTTGCCGCCTCATGGAGGGCAACTGCTTTGGCCGCCACCGAGTGCATTAAGGGGCCACCCTGCATCATCGGGAAGACCGCCTTGTCGATCGCCGCCTTGTGTTCCTCTTTGCACAAGATCATTCCGCCGCGTGGACCGCGCAACACTTTGTGGGTCGTGAACGTCACAACGTCGGCGTAGGGCACCGGGCTCGGGATTGCCTTGCCGGCCACGAGACCAATGAAGTGAGCCGCATCCACCATCAGGATCGCGCCGACCTCGTCGGCTATCTCGCGGAAGGCGGCAAAGTCGATGAGCCGAGGGATCGCCGACCCACCACAGATAATCATCTTCGGACGGTGCTCACGGGCGAGCTCGCGAACCTGGTCGTAGTCGATGTCCTCGGTGTCTTGGCTGACCCCGTAATGCACGGCGTTAAACCACTTACCGGAGAACGAGACCTTCGTCCCGTGGGTGAGGTGTCCACCATGCGGAAGGCTCATCGCCAAGACCGTCTCGCCTGGCTTGAGAAACGCACCGTAGACGGCGATGTTGGCGTTGGCGCCGGTATGCGGCTGCAGGTTCGCGTGTTCGGCACCGAAGAGCGCCTTGGCCCGCTCGATGCCGAGCACCTCAGCTTTGTCGACTTCGACGCAGCCGCCGTAGTAGCGCCGACCTGGGTAGCCCTCCGCGTACTTGTTGCTCAGCACAGAACCGAGAGCGGCCAGCACGGCCGGACTCGTCATGTTCTCGCTGGCGATGAGCTGCAATCCGGAGCGAGTCCGGTCGAGCTCGGCAAGCAAAATATCGGCAATTTGCGGGTCTTCGGACTGCAAGGCGGAAAAGTCGGAACCCCAGAACGGCACGTCGGTCATGGGTTCGAGTCTACGTCTGGCGACAATCAACCTGTGATCCGACGCTTCGACGTGCGCAAGGTAGCTGAACTTGAGCGTGGTTTAACCGCTGCCGCGGCTGCCGCGAAACGTGGTGAGGTGGTCGTCGTCCCTACGGAGTCGGCCTACGGGCTTGCTACCGATGCCTTCTCAATCGACGGTGTCAATCGCCTACGTGAAATCAAGAACCGCGGGTCAGATTTGCCGATTCCGGTAATGGTGGGGGCGACGATGACGATCGACGGAATCGTCTCGGGAATCAGCCAATCGGCCCGTGACTTGATCGCGGCGTTTTGGCCCGGAGCGCTGACTCTCGTCGGCATCTCCCAACCCACGTTGACGTGGGCCGTGTGCGCGGCCGGTGACAACAGCCTGTCGGTCCGAATGCCAATTCACCCCGTGACCTGGCAACTCGCGAAACGGGTCGGTCCGCTGGCGCTCAGTGGCGCAAATATTGCTGGCGCGGATCTTCCGACCACATGCGAGGAGGCTGTCGAGACCTTCGATAATGCCGTCGGGGTCTACCTGGATGCGGGGCCTCTGAGCGCCGGAGTCGCATCGACGGTTGTCGACATCACCACCGATCCCCCAACGCTGCTGCGGGCCGGCGCCGTGTCGCTCACCCAGCTACGGAGCATCTGCCCCGACCTCATTGATCCCGACGAGATCGTGCTGGTTGAGATCACCGCCGAGGAGCCAGGGCCGAACCAGGTGGGAGGCGCCGAGCCGTTGTCACCCGGGGCCGACCTCCGAGATCAAGATGGTCCTGCACCTGCGTGAAGTCCCGCGATGACTCCACGAGCCGCGGAACGCCGAGTTCGCCACCAGCCACCCCTTGTTCGTCGCCATGCTCGATGAGCAAGTAGCCACCACCAACGAGGAGTTCGGCGGCTTGGTCGATGACAGCACGAACGACATCGAGACCGTCTCCCCCACCGAATAGGGCAATGCTCGGATCGAAATCCCGAACCTCCTGATCACGCGGGATCGCGGCGTCCGGGATGTAGGGCGGATTACACGTGAGCACGTCGACCGCACCGCGCAGATTGGGCAGCGCGTCAGATACCGCAGTGGCGTCAGCTTCTATCAGCGTGAGTGACGAACTCGCAGCGTCGATTTCATGCTGGTGGGTGGTGACATTGCGGCGTGCCCAGCCGAGCGCATCACCGGAGAGTTCCACACCGTATGCCTCGACTGATGTTGCCTCCGTTGCGATCGCCAACGGGATCGCCGCTGAGCCGGTACACAGATCGACGATTTTGGCTTTGCTAGGCCGGTCGGGGGAATCGCTGCGTAGGCGAGTCAGCGCATCTAACGCGAGCTCAACGAGCGTCTCAGTCTCGGGGCGCGGGATAAAGACTCCCGGGCCAACGGCCAACGTTAGGTGGCGAAACCATGCCTGGCCGATGATGTGTTGGAGCGGTTCGCGAAGCGCTCGGCGGGCAACCAGCGCCACAAACTCGGACGCTTGGGCGGGGTTCACCTCGGGATCAGCGAACAACTGCCCCCGCGAGGTATCGAGCGTGTGCGCCATCAGGAGTTCGGCGTCAACTCGGGGGCTCGCCACGCCAGCGGCAGTTAGTTGAGCTTGGGCGAGGGCAAGAAGGTCCCGCGAGCGTTGAGTAGTCACCTAGGGAGTCCGTGAGTAGTAGTCCGTGAGCGGGCGATTAGTCGCCGGCGAGGCGGGCTGCCATATCCGCGTCGATACAGGACTGCACCACGGCTTCGAGTTCGCCATCCAAGACTTGGTCGAGGTTGTACGACTTGAACCCAGTCCGGTGATCAGCCAAGCGATTCTCGGGGAAGTTGTACGTACGAATTCGTTCAGAGCGGTCAACGGTCCGAACCTGAGCCTTACGTGACTGAGATGCCTCAGCGGCCGCTTGCTCTTCTGCCAACGCCACGAGGCGAGCACGCAGGATGCGCATCGCTTGTTCTTTGTTCTGGAGCTGGGACTTCTCGTTCTGACACGAGACGACAACACCCGTCGGGACGTGGGTGATGCGGACAGCGGAGTCGGTCGTGTTCACGCTCTGGCCACCCGGACCCGAGGAGCGATAAACGTCGATGCGCAGGTCGTTCGCGTCGATCTCCACCTCAACCTCTTCAGTTTCGGGCAACACGAGGACACCGGCAGCGGACGTGTGGATCCGCCCCTGAGATTCAGTGACCGGAACCCGTTGTACCCGGTGGACGCCGCCCTCGTAGCGAAGGCGATCGAACGGCGCCTCGCCCGGTTCCGGCACGCCCTTGGCCTTCACAGCCACGGCGATATCTTTGTAGCCACCGAGATCGGACTCAACCGAACCCAGAATCTCGGTCTTCCACTTGCGCCGTTCGGCGTAGCGCAGATACATCCGTAGTAGATCACCGGCGAATAGCGCCGACTCGTCGCCGCCCTCGCCAGCCTTAATCTCCAGGATGACGTCGGAACCGTCGAGCGGATCGCGAGGAACCAGTAACCCCGTCAGCTTCTCGGCAACCTCGTGGCGCTCTTGCTTAATGTTGACGGCCTCAGCGGCAAAGGCCTGGTCGGTCTCGCCCAATTCTTGGGCAGCCGCAAGATCCTCACCGAGAGACTTCCACTCACGGTAGGTGTCGACGATCGGGCGCAACTCCGCGTGACGTCGCCCGACTTTGCGGGCCTTCTTCGCATCCGCGTGCAGCGAGGGATCGCCCATCTGAGCTTCTAGGTCAGCGTTTTCAACGAGTAGGTCTTCGCAGCGCTCAAACACAGTGCACCGCCATTACTGTTGTGGGAACTTCCGGGTGATTCCGGTCATCGCTGTTACGTTCGATCACTTTGCAAGGAGCGTAGCGATCGTGGGGGCAAGCGATTTAGCTTTTGCCCTTACCGAAGCGCTTCTCGAACTTGGCAACGCGACCACCCGTGTCAAGGATCTTCTGCTTGCCGGTGTAGAACGGGTGGCACTGGCTACATACGTCGGCGTGGATCTTGCCCGATTTGGCCGTACTGCGGGTCATGAACTCACTACCGCAGGAACAGGTGACGTGGGTGTCGACGTACTCGGGATGGATACCGGCTTTCATTACTTCTCCTAGTGTCATGGTCCCCGGGTCGCAGGCGAAAGAGTCGCGCAGCGTGAACCGGAACCGCTCTAGTGTGCCATGAGGCTTCCATCCCAACGTCGGGCAGTCGCACTCTTATTCCCCGTCGCCTTTCAATGACGTCACCAGGTCCGGTCATCTCCTGACGGTATCGATCCAGCAGTGTGATCGGCGCCACACCTATCCGGCATGCTGCTTCTCAACGGTGCTAGCGTGCCGGAGACCTGGATTCACAACCCCTACCGAAGGGCTTGAGATGACTACCTCGGATAAGCGATCGACCTCTCCCGGCAGTCCCCCATTGGGGAATGTAGCGCCGAAGGTTCTCGACCTGCCCATAGGCCTCGATGCCATCGGCGAACGCCCGGAGTTCGACAGTCTAGGAACGGTCATGGTGCCAGCTGACCACTACTGGGGTGCGCAGACACAGCGCAGCTTGATCCACTTCAGTATCGGCAACGACCGAATTCCACTCGAGGTTTACCACGCCTACGGATACGTCAAGAAGGCCGCAGCGATCGTGAACGCCAAGGCTGGTCGGCTGCCCGCGTGGAAGGGCGAGCTCATCGAGCGCGTCGCTGACGAGGTGATTTCTGGGGCTCTCGACGCTGAGTTTCCGCTCTCGGTCTGGCAGACCGGGTCGGGCACCCACTCCAATATGAACATCAACGAGGTGATCTCCAACAGGTGTATTCAACTCGTCGGGGGGACTCTAGGCTCACAGGAACCGATCCACCCGAACGACCACGTCAATATGAGTCAGTCGACGAACGACACCTTCCCGACCGCCATGCATCTGGCCGCCTACATGCTGACAACCGAAAAAACCATTCCCGCACTGCGGCGACTACAGACCGCCTTGGAATCGAAATCCGTCCAGTGGGACACCGTCGTGAAGATCGGTCGAACGCACCTAGAGGACGCAACCCCGCTCACTGTGGGACAAGAATGGTCCGGGTACGCCGGCGCACTCGCGGACGCAATCGCGGAGTTAGAACATGCCACGTCACCACTGCTGATGGTCGCGATGGGAGGAACCGCCGTCGGGACCGGGCTCAACGCTCCGCTCGGATTTGGCGAGGATGTCGCGGACGTCATCTCGTCGCTCACTGGCTACCCGTTCCAGACTGCCCCTAATAAGTTCACGGCCCAGGGAACCTTGGACCGGATGGTTCGGGCACATGCTGGGCTCAAGACAACAGCGGTGACGCTATTCAAGATTGCCAACGACATGCGTTGGCTCGGTTCCGGGCCGCGGACAGGGCTCATGGAGTTGACCTTCCCGGCCAACGAACCGGGCTCCTCCATGATGCCGGGGAAGGTCAACCCCAGTCAGGCCGAGGCGATGCTGATGGTGTGTATCGAGATCATGGGATCCGATGTGGCTGTCCACATGGCCGGCGCGGAGGGAAACTTCGAGCTCAATGCGTTCCGGCCGATCGTGATCGCTCGTTACCTCCACTCCGCGTTGATCATGGCTGACGCGTGCGATCACTTTCGTGAATTCATGATCGAGGGTGCGCAACTTAACGAGGAGAAGCTTAAAGACAACATCGACAACTCGCTGATGATGGTGACAGCTCTAGCTCCAACCATCGGCTACGACAGTGCGGCCCATATCGCGGAGTTCGCGCAGGCAAACGGCCTCACCCTCAGGGCAGCGGCGTTAGCCCAGGGTGTCTCGGAGGACCTGTTCGACGAGGTGGTCATTCCTCTCAATATGACGCATCCCGGCCCGCCTGACCAAGTGTGAGAACAGCTTGCGCACGTCTTACGGTTTGCGCGCAGAGAGCAGGCGGCTGGCGTAGAACGGATTGCCGTACCACCCGTTGAGACCGAGCGATTTGATCTTCACATTGTCGGCACCGAGGTTCTTCAACTGATCTCGATACTCCCCCACGTAGTGGATGTCGACGATCCGGATCTGGCCACCACGTCGGGTCACTCGCAGGATCTCGGCAACCGCGGCCCTGCGCCCAGCCTCGTCGTGGTCGACATCGCTAATCGCGATATTGGCCGTCACCAGATCGAACGAGTCATCGGGGAACGGCATCGCCGTCATATCGCCGATCTGTAACGACGTTCGATCCATCACGTGATTCTCGGTCGCATTGGAGATCAGAATCTTGCGCTCGACGCCCTTCGCCGATCGGCTCCTCCAAAGGTCAAGGCCGACACCTTCCGCCTGGGGAAACTCGATCAACGTCTCGATCAACACCATGCCGCGACCGCACCCAACATCGAGGGTGCGTTGCGGAGTCGGCACTGCGGCGAGCACGTTCCCCCAGAGCAGGAAGCGGCCCCGGATTGTCGTGTGGAGGTAGATCCCGATCTGCACAACAAGCAGCACAGCGACGAGGTAGCTGAAGTCCCGCGGGAAGCCGACCTCGGTGTAACCCAAGGCAACGAATGCACCCGCGCCGATCACACTGAGCGCGGGAACAATCAACGCATCGACTCCGTAGGAACCGACTACCCGCCTACTCATGTGCAGCACCCTAGCCGAGCGGTTGTCCCAAGCCCGGGGCGCAAGTAGGGTGGCGGTGGAAACGTCCGTCACTGCCCAGGAGTTGCTGTGGATCATCTACTACGCCAAAAAGCCCCGATCAGCGATGCCGGCTGGGCCGAGATTGAAGGTGAGGCGATCCGTTCGCTTCGCCATTATCTCGCGGCGCGAAAGCTCATTGACTACAGCGCGTCCGGAGACTGGACGACCTCGGCGCTGCCGCTTGGTCGGGTATCGCAGGTGCCGACCAACGCCGACGGCGTAGAACTACAAACTCGCGTCGTTCAAACATTCGCAGATCTGCGCGTGCCGTTCCAAATCAGCCGACGCGAACTTGATGCTTTGGACCGCGGAGCGAGCGACTTCGATACTGATCCGGTTATTGCTGCCGCCCGTGCGGCCGCGCTGGCTGAAGACGAAGCCGTCCTGGCGGGTAACCCCGGGCTCGGGATTGCCGGAGTCGCCAGTGCCTCAACCAATGAGGTCATCTCTATCGACGATAACTTCTCCGACTTCCCAGACAGTGTGGCCAAGGCCGTGGACCTTCTGCAGGAGAAGAGCATCGCTGGTCCGTACGTGATGGCCATGGGCCCACGCTGCTGGACCGGCGTCATGGAGAGCTCCGAGAAGGGCGGCTACCCACTCATCAAGCACCTCAACCTGATGCTTGACGTTCCCGTCGTTTGGGCCCCTTCGGTGCAGGGAGCGCTCCTGCTGAGCCAACGTGGTGGCGACTACGAGATCCGCGGTGGCCAGGACTGGTCGATCGGGTACCTCGAACACGATCGCGACACTGTGACGCTTTACCTAGAAGAGAGCATCACTTCGCTGGTTAACACCCCAGAAGCGGCCGTGCGCTTCGACTTTGCGCAATAGCGATGGCTGACCCACAACCGGGAATTTTCGCTGAGGGCCTCATCGCCCATCGCCATGTCGAGTTTGTCGTCGATGAGTCGGTGTCGCTAGAGACGGTCCTCGCGACGATCACGAAGGCTCGACGTGCAGCCATCTGGCTCGGTGGACCAAATGTCATCTGGGGATTTCGGCCTGACTTCTGGCGACGATTCTCGCCGGAGACGATCCCTGGCACGGTCGTTGATTTCACTGAGATCAGCGGACCCGCAGGGTCATTCGCGCCGTCTACCCAGTTCGACCTGTGGGTGTGGTGCAGTAGCTATACCCAGGGATATACGTCCTCAACCGCCCAGATGATCACAGACGCGCTGGCGCCAATCGCTCGCGTTGGAATGGACCTTGCCGCGTACAAGGCGCCAGATAGCCGCGACCCAACCGGTTTCATCGACGGGACCGAGAACCCACTGCCGGACGAGGCACTCGAAGTTGCGCTGTTCCCCGCCGGAAGCGTCGGCGAGGGTGGTACCGATGTCTGTATCCAAAAGTGGGTGCATAACATGCGGGCATTCAACGCCCTGACGATTCCCGAACAAGACGATGTAATCGGCCGGACCAAGGCCGACAGCATCCAGTTACCTGACGATCAGATGCCACCGACGTCCCACGTCAGCCGCAATACAGTGGTCGATGCCGCAGGCGAAGAACGCCACATCTATCGACGCAACACACCGTTCTTCGACGGCGACGAGACTGGCACCCAATTCATCGGGCTCACCAACGATCCGCCGCTCATGGACCTCATGTTGGATCGCATGTTTGGCGTCACCGGCGACGGTTTGATCGACAACTTGACGAAGTTTTCAACGCCAGTTACCGGCTCCTTCTACTTCGTCCCTTCGATGCAGGCGCTGACTACCGTGTTCGGGCCACTTGCAGATCCAGATGAAGATGACGATGCCGCTGAAGACACGGACGACACAGCCGATATTCGGGACAAAGCCGACGGTACAGCTGGCCGTGCGGGCAGTCTTGGGATCGGTTCACTACGTGACGTTGCTCGCGAGCGAACGTCATCCGACGATCTGCACTAGTCGCCAGACTGTCTCTAGGCGTTCGGCTGCGACTCCCGGGTAACGACGTCGGTAATCACATCGAGGGCATCAGCTAAGAGCTCGAACCCGATCACGAGTGGCGGCAGGAACCGGACGACGTTGCCGTAGGTACCGGCGGTCAGGACGAGGACGCCCTCGCGCAGGCACGCTGCCGATATCCGCTTGGTCAGTTCGGCGTCGGGCTCAAGGGTCCCGGGCTTCACCAGTTCGATCGCCAACAGCGCACCACGACCCCTGACCTCAGCGACTGCTGGAGTCGCTTCGGCTAGTACGGACAGCCGCGTGTACATTGCCGCGCCGATTTGCTGGGCCCGGGCAACAAGATCGAGATCGATCATCGTTTGGATTGAGCCCAAGGCGGCGGCACACGCGACCGGGTTTCCGCCGTAGGTTCCACCCAGGCCGCCGGCATGGACCGAGTCCATAATCTCGGCTCGCCCGGTTACCCCAGCTAATGGCAATCCACCGGCGATACCTTTTGCCGTCGTGATGAGATCGGGAACGATCCCTTCGTGGTCGCTGGCGAACCAGGCGCCAGTTCGAGCGAATCCAGTCTGAACCTCATCAGCGATGAAGACGATGCCGTTCGCGCTCGCGTACTCCGAAAGTGCTGCTAAGAACCCAGGGGCCGGGACGACGAAGCCGCCCTCCCCCATAATCGGCTCGATAATGATGGCGGCGATATTGACCGCGCCGATCTCGACATCCATCCGGCGAATCGCGGTTGCCGCCACCTGTCCGCCGGAGCAGGAATCACGCAGCGGGTAGGACGTCGCGACCCGGTAAATGTCGGGCGTGAAGGGGCCGAAACGGTGCTTGAAGGGCATCGCTTTAGCGGTCAACCCCATCGTCAAGTTCGTGCGGCCGTGATAGCCGTGTTCAAAGGCGACCACCGCGGAGCGCCCGGTAAAGCTGCGGGCGATTTTGATGGCGTTCTCGACTGCCTCAGCGCCGGAGTTGAACAGCGCCGAGCGCTTCTCGTGATCGCCTGGAGTGAGCTCGTTGAGCTTCTCACAGACATCCAGGTACCCGTCGTAGCCCGCGACCATGAAGCACGTATGCGTCAGCTTCGCGACTTGTTCTTGGACGCCCTCCACGACGAGCGGTGCGGCATTTCCCACTGAGGTGACAGCGATGCCGGACCCCATATCGATGAACGAGTTGCCGTCAACGTCGAGCAGGATTCCGCCACCCCCACGGGCAGCGAAGATCGGATGTGAGGCACCGACTCCGGCGGATACCGCCGCGGCCCGCCGAGCTGTCATCGCGATTGAGTTCGGACCGGGTACGGCCGTCACGACGTTTCTCTTTTGCACGAGTTCGGGTATTTCAGTGAGCACCGCAGGCGCCTTTCGGTCAGCGCACGAATGCGCCCAACGAGGGGATCTGCCAGTCATTTAACGGAGTCCGTATTGGACCTGTTCGAGACGACCAGCAAACTCCTCGAAGAATAGCCGGTGAACCTCTGATAGTCACCACCGGAATACGCCGAAAGCGGTGCTCCAACTGCCACGGCAAGACGTCGACGAGGGTATTCGTCTAGCGTGGCGCCAAGCGATCACACCCCCTGGACCGCCAAGCGGTCTGGCATAGCTCGGGAGCAAACGTGAAGTATGAAGCAGATGTCATCATCATTGGCGCGGGGCTGTCCGGTCTCATCGCAGCACGCGAGGTGGGTAAGGCTGGCTTGAGCGCAATTATTCTCGAAGCCAACGACCGAGTCGGTGGCCGAATCCTGACCGAAGAAGCCCTGCCGGGAATGCCGCTTGAGCTCGGCGCGCAGTGGATTGGCGACACCCACCACCGAATGTTCGCCCTAGCCGCCGAGTTAGGAGTCGCGACGTTCGCGCAGTACGACGAGGGTGAGACCACCTACGAGATTAACGGACCGGTCCAGCGTGAAGAGCAGTTCCAGCGAGAGAACGCGACAGAACTAGGCGAACTCAAGCGGGTCCTAGCCACGATCGATGAGTTCTGCGAACAGGTCAATATCGATGAGCCGTGGCTCAGTGCAAATGCGCCTACTTGGGATGCGATCACCGCGGGTGCCTGGCTTGATGCCCAAGGTCTTGGACCTATTGCGCGAACGATGATCGAGATCTGCACGGTCGGGATCTTGGCAGTTCCCACTCACGAGGTGTCGTTCCTTGACCTGCTCTACAACGTCGCCGTGTGCGGTGTCACCGCCGAACTTCTCGCCGAATCCGAAGGCGGGGCGCAAACGACGCGGTTCGTCGGCGGCACCGGCGAGATCCCCAAGCGACTCGCAGCCAGCTTAGGCGACCAGATCGTCCTCGATGCCCACGTCCAAACGATCGAGTACACCGACGACACCAACGGCTCCGTGAAGGTCATCTGCCGCAATGGCATCGTTGCCCGAGGCCGTCAGGTCATCGTTGCGCTGGCCCCAACTCTTGCCGGGCGGATCACCTACGATCCGCCGCTACCAGGGATCCGCGATCAGTTGACCCAACGAATGCCCCAGGCCTCGGCGGTCAAAGTCTTTGCGATCTACGACGAGCCGTTCTGGCGCGCCGACGGGCTGAACGGTCAGTTGATCTCCGACATTGGTCCCGCCAGAATGTCCAACGACAGCTGCATCGCCGACGGTGATGTCGGCGTCATCCTCGCGTTCCTCGAAGGCGAGCAGGCCCGCACGTTCGGGCGCCTGCCAGAGGCTGAACTGCACCAACTGGTGACTGACGAACTCGCCCGCCACTTTGGCCCGCGGGCTGCCAAACCTGAGCTCGTTGTCTCCGGCGAATGGGCGAACCGACCCTTCACTCGCGGGTGCTACAACGCAAATATGGGCCCGTACGTCTGGACGAACTTCGGGAGCGCACTCGCAACGCCTATCGGACCCATAAAATGGGCGTCGACCGAGACAGCGACCTCGTGGAGTGCCTACATGGAAGGCGCGGTTCAAGCTGGCGAGCGCGCCGCTCGCGAGGCCCTTGACTCCCTCGCGTAGCAGTCAATCCTGGCGTACTGACCAGCAGAACTGAGATTGAACTATTTGACGAATGACAGCGGTTGGATGTCGCGGTCTTCATCGACCTCTTCACTGACGTACATCCCGCGGATTCCTTGGATGTAGTCCAGCGCGCGCTTGGTCAGCCCGTCATCGGTCTGCATTCGACCCTTCGTGACGAGGATGCCGAGGTCGGCACCGTGGAAGCGGTAGTCACCTGGTCCGTAAACCCGCATGAAGAACGCTTCGTTCTCGTCGATGACCTCATGCCAGTCGAGCGACACCTGCGTAAACCGCAACGTGCCGTCTTCCTCTAGCCGGTACGAGCCGGTCAGTGGTGCGGCCAAGATACGCTCGACGTCGTCGCCGGGATCCTTCATGATCAGCTGCGACCACACGTCGACCGCCGCGAGTTCACGCCAACGCTCGTTGATGTCTTCGACATCGATGGTGTAGTCCACATCCATGTACTCCAGGAGGTGGAAGAGGAACAGTGGGATGTCGGCGTAGGCACCGGCCGTCACATTCGTCATTGATGAGGCACCCGAGATACGCGGGTTGACCTCACCGAGGTAGACCTGGCCGTCGTCGATATCGACCAATACATCCACCTCGAAGAAGCCACGGTAGCCCTCTTCTCGGAGACGGTCGCCAAATCGACGTACGAGGTCAATTGCTCGCGTGCGGTGCTCTGAACTCAGCGCGCCAGGGAACACATCGTTACCGCACCAGCCACCCTCATACGGAGTGAGTTCTGGGTAGCCCGTGAGGTCGGTCATGAACGGGCCAACCACCGTGCCGTGTCGGGTCAGGACAGCCTCGACTGCGGCCGCGCGGTTGTTAATCCGCTTCATGATCTTGAGCTTCTCGCCGATGATGTCCTGCGCATGCTCGTCCCAGTCCTTCTCCTCATCGATGAAGAAGGTGGTCTTGCCGGAGTCGCCATAGGGAGTCTGCACAACGAGGTCGTCGCCGAGCCCGTTCTCTTGGGCGACCTCCATGAGTTCGTCCCAGGAACTGACCCCATCGGACAAGATATTCGGCACACTCGGGGCGCCGGCCTCATTGCCGAGTTGGGTGGTAACGATTTTGGAATCAAGGCGGCGGCGTAGTTCATCCGAGGGCAGGATGAGCTCGTAGCCGAGTTCACGGCAGATCTCCTCAGTTTCCTCATTGAAGAAGACCATGGCGACCCGCGGCGACCCGCCTTTGGCTTTAATGAAGGCTTGGACCTCGGGATCGCACAACAAATAGTTATTTATCGACTCGCTGTCTTCGAACTCGACGTACGGCTTACTCCGCGGGCTGAAGACGCGCGGATGACTGCCGTCCCAGGAGTCGTAGTACGCGACGTAGTTGAAGTTACGAACAAACCGGTCAATCCCAAGAAGGTTGAACGCGGTCGGCCCGAAGAAGAAGACGGGAGAAGTATTTGTGCGAAAGAAGGCTCGGATCTCGGACAAACCGTTGAGATGTCGGCGCGGGGCTTCCTCGACCAGGACCTCGACGGTTTCTTCAACCGTCTTCTTGGCGGAACTGTCAGCACTGTCGATTGATTTATCGCTCATTACTCTTCTCCAGAAAGCGAATCGTGACCGGATCCAAGCGGGGGTACTTGCAAACATACGCACGAAGTTAAGCGGACTCTAGCGGGAGAGTCCGGCTGCAATCCCTGGTGGCCCGTCGTGTCTAGCCCGATTGGGTTCGAGCCCGGCCAGCTGGGCACCGATCGCATCAAAAGTGCGAATCGTATCTTGCATCATCTCGCCCGATTGCGCGGTCGGCCATGTCGAAAACTTTGCTGCAACTGTTCCCGTACCAGGATTGACGTAGAGCATCTGACCGTAGATCCCCAGAGCGAGCAAGACGTCACCGTGGGCACGTGGGAGGAACCAGAAATGGTTGCGGTACCAACCGCCCGGCATGAACGGCCCAGCATCGGAGCGGTCGAAGGCATCGCGGATATCTGGGTCCACAGTCCACGTTGAACGAAGCCAATCCCCGGGGACGACTTGCTCGCCACCAATGGACACTCCACCGGATAGCAACATCTGACCGAAGCGGGCAAGATCGCGGACCGTCCCGCACATGCCACCGTCGTGGATCCCGGTTCCGAGTGAGTCAACCGTCAACTCGGCGTCCCGGTCAGCGTGCAGCGGCTGCCAAATGAGGTCGCTAATGAGATCAGCCATCTTCTTACCCGAGGCCCGCTCACAGATCCAGCCCAGTGCCAGCGTCTCACAGGAGCGGTAGTCGAAGGCCCCGCCGTGGGCATCTTTTTGGTCCAGAGTTCGCAAGTAGTCATAGATCGAGCTCGGGACCTCGCGCTCGGATGCCGGACGCCACCCGAAGGCCTCCTCCATCACGCGGACTTCCGCGTCTGGATTGGTGTACTCCTCGCTGAACTTGATTCCCGAGCGCATATCGAGCAGGTTGCGCACCGTCGCCTCGGCGTAGCCGCTTCCCTCGAACTCCGGAACGTACGTAGTGAGCGGCTCATCATTGCCCAGCAGACCTTGTTCGATCAGATTTGCGGCCACACATCCGACGACGGACTTCGTCACCGACATCATCAAGTGCGGGGTATCGAAGTGGGTCCGCTCAGAGTAGCTCTCAGCGACGACAGCGCCGTCTCGCATAATGACGTAGGCGTCGGTGTAGGTCTGGTCGAAGACAGTTTGAGCAGTGACCTCGGAGCCGTCCGTGCGATGGACCAGCACATTGGTGATGTCCTGAAAGGCATTCTTGAACTGCGGCGACAGCTCATTTCCACGACGAATCCGTCGCGTCGGTACGAGCTCCCGCATATGCGAGAACGCCCACCGGTTGAACGGTGGGTCCTGCCAGTTTGCCAGCGTTACCCGGTCTTCTGGTTCTGGTGGAGAGCCCTGCATTAGCACGCGTCGATACTAGGGCCAACCGGCATGTCATGCCGACAGGGAGTGCTCGTTTGGCCTGCGGAACTGTAGGCCCCCCGGTCGCCTGCTGTGTGACATTTGAGTAACAGTTCGCGCGAAACGGCCCCATCGAATGGCGTAAGAATCGTGTAAGCCCTAGCTTGCTGCTATGTCTGACGTTGCACATGGGCAAGTTCACGCCGTTGATCCTGACGGAGTCGAGGTAAAGGGCCTGCGATCCGGATCAATCGGCCTACTCGGGGCAACAGTCATCGGCCTCGCCTCGACGGCCCCGGTGTTTTCGTTGGCCACAACAATCGGGCTCGTCGTTGCCGTCGTCGGCGTCAAAGCACCGGCTTTCATGTTGCTGGCATTCGTTCCCATGCTCTTCGTTGCCTATGCATATCGGGAGTTGAACGCTGTCATTCCCGACTGTGGGACGACGTTCACCTGGGCGACTAAGGCCTTCGGGCCACACGCCGGATGGATGGGTGGTTGGGCGGTTGCCGTCGCCGGAATCATCTTCTTGGGTAGCGCCGCGGAAGTCACCGGGATCTACTTCTTCGACCTGTTCAAGCTCGAAAACCTTGCGGAGAATGAGTTCGCGGTTGCGACCGTCGGCATCGTCTTCATCGTACTCATGACGTACTTGGTATATCGCGGACTGCAAATCGCCGCCTGGATGCAAACAGTGCTCGTTGGCCTGCAATACGTCGCACTCGCTCTGATCGCTGTCGCCGGGCTCTACGCGGTGTACAGCGGGAACGGTACAGATGGCTCACTCACCCCCCAGTTGGATTGGCTGAATCCGTTCGACGTCGACTTCGGCTCCTTCATTGAGGCGAGCCTGCTGTGCCTGTTCATCTACTGGGGCTGGGACGCGATCCTCGCCGTCAACGAAGAGACGAAAGACCCCGAGAAGACTCCGGGTCGCGCCGCACTGATCGCGACCATCATCCTGCTCGTTGGGTACGTCGTCGTGACCACCGCCACGATCGCCTACGCCGGGGTCGGCGATGAAGGTATCGGGCTGAGTAATCCCGACAATGCATCCAACGTCTTCAGCGTGATCGCCTTGCCGCTGATTGGTGAATGGGGTACGGCCTTCGTCCTGCTCGTCCTCTTAATCTCCACAGCCGCATCGGCTCAGACGACGATTCTGCCGACCGCGCGGGGGACGCTGGCGATGGCTGTCTACAAGGCTCTCCCGGCGCGCTTTGCCTCCGTGAGCCCCAAGTACCTCACCCCAGGATTCTCGACCTTCGTCGCCTGCGCGATCGGGCTGACGTTCTACGTCGGGATGAAGATAATCTCCGACAACTTCCTGGAGGACTCGATCGAGTCCATCTCGCTGGCCATCGCCTTCTACTACGCACTGACCGCGTTCTCGTGCGTCTGGTACTTCCGGCGGGAGTCGTTCGCTAACGCAAAGTCGTTCATCTTTGTGTTCCTGCTCCCGCTGATCGGCGGACTCGCCCTCACCTTGATCTTCTTCATCAGTGCCTACCAAATGCTCGATCCCGAGTACGGCCTGTCGACCTACTTCGGTATTGGCGGTGTGTTCGTCATCGGCGTCGGGTCGCTGCTCGTGGGAGTCGTCCTCATGCTGCTGTGGCAGTGGCGCGCACCGGCGTTCTTCCGTGGCGAGACCCTCAAACACGACACCCCGGTGCTCGTGCCAGACGAATAGAACGGCAGCCTCATGAATATCTCCGTCGTGAACGGTAAAGATCTACCTGCGCTCCTCCCCCTAATGCGCGCGTACTGCGACTTCTACGAAGTCGATCCGACAGATGGTGTCCTGTTGGGGATCTCAACCGCGCTCATCGCTGCTCCTACGACCGAGGGGGTGCAGTTCATCGCCCGGGACGCCAGCAGCGTGGATGGCGTGGCGATTGGGTTCGCCACGGTCTACTGGAGTTGGAGTACAACCAGCGGCGGGCGGATCGGGGTCATGCACGATCTGTTCGTCGCCGAATCCGGTCGCGGCTCTGGCGCCGCCCGAGCTCTCATCGAGGCCTGCGCGGACGCCACAAAGTCCCACGGTGGTGTCGAACTCATTTGGCAGACCGCATTGGACAACGCTCGCGCCCAGTCGGTGTACGACAAGACCGGCGCCAGCAAATCAACGTGGCATGAGTACGACCTACCGGTTTAGCTCGCGACCGGTAGGTCGTACTTGCCATGTCACATTGAGCAGTGATCGCCGCCTGCTGGGGTTGGCGGCACATCTAGCGACGGGTTGCGGTCAAAGAAGCCGGCTGGCTTAAGCCAGAACGCGACCTTGTCCATCGACATGATCGGCCATTCCTCCGGACGGGTGATGTGGTTGATTCCAAAGACGTACCAGAGCACTAGATCTTTGTTTTCGATAGAGCGGTTCTGCGCGGTCCACTTCGAAAGTCCCTTGTCAACCTCACTCTGGACGACGAGCTCACCACACGGCCACTTCTCGTCTTTGGTGTAGGGAGTAACCCACAGGCTGTGCCCGATTGCTGCCGCTCGCTTGAGTAGCGGTGTTTCGGGGTGCATGATCGGCGGGAATGTTCCCTCCGGAATGAGCTTGTACGACGTCTTGGTCCCGAGACCGTTGATTGCACTCTCGTTGACGATCTTCCACGTCTTTTGGGTGTGCCAGTCAGGATCTTGCATACCCTCTTGCTCGGTCTTCAGCGGCGTAATTCGCTGAATCATTCCGACGCCGTACTCATTGCCGGGACCGATTGGCTGCGGGAGGCACTCCGCCGAGTAGACGGTATTCGGTCCACCGTCTACATCGAGGTCGAGTCGAGCAACGATGAAGTGCTGATGGAACGGCGCCTGGGTGTCGTTATCCACAATGGTCCCGTTGACAGGCGTAGTGCCCTCCGGGAACTGGGTTGTGACCATGATGCCGGTCGCGCGCACCTCGCACTCGATATTGCCATCTTGGTAGAAGCGCCAGTAAACGATGTACTCGTAGTTGGCAACGGTGGCATGGAATGACACAACGAATCGACGAGCGCGACGGACCTCAGCCCCGGTGACCGGATCGACATGCTTCCAAAGGATCGCGTCGTCTTCCTCGTGGATGCAGATGGCGTTCTCGATGGTCTTCGGCGTGCCATCCCAGTCGTGAATAACTGCGTCGAGATAGCGAATCTCACCGAGGCAGTCGCAACCGAGTTTCAGCGAGGTCGTCATGAAGCCAAGACCCCACTCGCCGATGTCGAATGCGGTGCGGCGGTAGTGATCCGGACCTGGATCGCGATACGGAACGACCATCTCGGCGAAGGACATCCGGTAGGCGACCTGACGCTCCCTGCCCTGGTCCTCGTAGCTGATCGTGTGCAGCGTCAGACCCTCACGACCGTTGAAACCAACGCGCATCGACCAATTCTGCCACTTCAAGAGGTTGCCTTCCATCGTGAAGGAAGGGCCATCTGGTTGGACGATCTCTAGGGTCTTGACGTCTGCGCGCTGGATCATCCCCGGAACCTTCTCGGGCCGGTACTCCCCCATAACCTTCTTGCGCGGCAGGGCATAGAGATCCCGAACCTCCAAGAGCTTCATCGTGGTGAGGTCAACAATGAAGGACAGGCCAGAGAACGGGTTGGCATAGACGTTGGAGTCCGGGCTATCGCGGATCCACACATCGGTGAAGCCGACCCGCAGGCCCTTGTACTCCTCGGGGACGAGGTTGCCGGGGTAGCCCCAGACCTCAATCGCGACGAGCGTCAGATCAGTGACGCCGCGCTCGGCCAGCGCCGCGATGACCTGTGGATCCGTGCGCAGGCTCTCGTCGACCAGTTCGAGTTCTTCGCCGGTCAAGTTCGCCTGCTCGCCGTCGCGGAAGACCCAGTCCGAGACTGTCCCGTTCGTCAGCGAGGCGCGGCCGGTAAATGTCCGGCCGTCTCGTCGATCCAGGCAGACCACGATCGCGACGCGCTCAACGGGCGTCGTGGCAGCGTTAGCTAGCTCGTGTTTCCCCGGCTCATCGAGCAGGATGCTGGTGAATTTGAGCTTGTCGCCAGCGTCGTGGTGACCTCGGACAATCTCGGTAATTCGGCTAAATTCGTCGGCTGACAACGGCTGGAGTGGATGAATATCGGAGTGCATAGTCGTCATATTTTTCACCTTAAACGGGACGATTTAACGGGGGAACCAGGAGTAATCGATTTCGACAAAACTAGGTCACCCGAAGGGCCGCTTCAACCCTATGTCCAGACAATAAACCACCTAAGCTCTTATCGTTTACTAACTACTCTTCTTGTGGAGCGATTCATGCGTCAAATCAAAAATGTAATCAATGGCCACGTGGTCGATCCGAGCGGTCCGGAACTCGATTTGGTCGACCCCTCTACCGGAGATGTGTTCGCCAAAGCACGCATTTCCACTGCTGACGACGTTGATGCCGCGTGCAAGGCCGCCGAGGCTGCCTTCGTCACCTGGAAAGACACCACACCGTCAGAACGCCAAGCCGCCCTGTTAAAAATTGCCGACCTCGTCGAAGAATACGGCGCTGAGTTGACCGAGCTTGAATCCGAAAACACCGGGAAGCCCACTGCTGTCACCGCCAGCGAAGAGATCCCGCCCATGGTCGACCAACTGCGATTCTTTGCCGGTGCTGCCCGAATCCTGGAAGGTAAGTCGACTGGCGAGTACATGAGCGGCTACACCTCGATGATTCGTCGGGAACCGGTCGGCGTTATTGGCCAGGTCGCACCGTGGAACTACCCGATGATGATGGCCGTGTGGAAGTTCGCACCGGCGATCGCTGCCGGGAACACAGTCGTCCTCAAACCATCCGACACGACCCCGGTCACGACAGTCCGGATCGCGGAACTGATTGCGGAGAAGGGTCTGTTGCCGCCCGGCGTATTCAATGTTGTCGTCGGAGACCGAGATACCGGCGCGGCCCTGATCTCGCACTCGATCCCGTCGATGGTGTCGATCACCGGCTCGGTGGGCGCAGGAATCAAGGTTGCCCAGTCCGCTGCCAACACGGTTAAACGTGTCCACCTCGAGCTTGGTGGCAAAGCGCCGGCCGTGGTCTTCGACAACGCCGACATCGCCAACGCTGCGGAGACTCTCGCGGGAGCGTCGTTCTTCAATGCGGGACAAGACTGCACGGCATCAACTCGGATGATCGTCCAAGAAGGCGTTTACGACGAGTTCGTTGCGGCGTTCAAGGTCGAGGTCGAGAAGCTGGAATCGAGCTACGGTAAGGGCCGCAAGGACGAAGATGCGTTCGTCCCACCGTGTAACAACATCCACCAGTTTGAATCGGTTTTGGGATTCATCGATCGGGCACCCGCCCACGCGGTACTCGTGACCGGCGGAAAACGCGAAGGGGATCGTGGGTTCTTCGTTGAGCCCACCGTCTACGCCGATATGCGCCAAGACGACGAGATGGTCCAAGACGAGATCTTCGGCCCGATCGTGACCATCCAGAAGTTCTCTACTGAGGACGAGGCAATCGCCATGTCCAACGGCGTCAACCTTGCCCTGGCATCCAGTGTGTGGACCAAGGACCACGGAACCGCGATGCGTATGGCCAAGGCGTTGGACTTCGGCGCAGTGTGGATTAACACCCACATCTTGCTCCAAGCTGAGATGCCGCATGGCGGCTACAAGGAATCCGGTTACGGTAAGGACCTGTCGATGTACGGGCTTGAGGACTACACCCGAATCAAGCACGTGATGACGAGCCTGGAGGCGTAAGACCGCGCCGAACACCATCCAGCAAAGCGAACACCGGCAAACACAGCCTCAATGCGAAAGGCCAGCCACCTGAAATCAGATGGCTGGCCTTTCGTGGTTCTTGTTCGGTTATGCGACTGTGTAGCTCATCGGCCGCTCAAGCTCCGCGTCTTCGACGTACAACGCTGGGTAGAACGGATTCAAAGAGAACTTCATCGTCTTAAGCTGATCGGCGATGACCGGGCTGGAGTCCGACAGATCGGTCAACGCGACGTGGTAGTCGCCAACCAACCCGGACTGAGTGCTCCGAATGACGGTGCGGTAGAAAGCCTGGTCGCCCACCAACAGTGGGTTCTGCTCCGGCACCTCGACCTCGTAGCCTGCGCCAATCATCTGGCGAATCGCCAGTTCTGCTTCAGCGGTCGTTGGTTTGGTGGTTCCTCGTCGGTTATTCATCATGTGGAGCATGCTGATCACTTCCTTGCCTAGTAGGTATGAGCTCCACCTAAGCGATACCCCCGCCTTACCAGGCGCTAACCAGGACTCTTAGTGATCTAGTTCTCTTTACTTAACCCCTGTTGTCACCTCCGTTACCGAGCAGACACGCAAGGTAGCGAAGGTGACAAAAAAGGTGACGTCAGGCTAGATTTCGATCCGCTCGCCGTCTTGAATCGGACCAGCCGGAGTGGACTTCTGAACCTGCAACAAGAACTCGTAGTTGCTCTTGGTCTCGCGCAGTTTGTTCAGCAGCAGTTCGATCGCCGATTGGGAATCCAGGGCGTGCAGAACGCGCCGCAGGTTCCAGGTGATCTTCAGCTCGTCCGGAGCCAGCAAGAGTTCTTCCTTACGCGTACCCGAAGAGTCAACGTCCACTGCGGGGAAAATGCGCTTATCGGCGAGGCGTCGATCGAGCTTGAGCTCCATATTGCCGGTGCCCTTGAACTCCTCGAAGATGACCTCGTCCATCCGAGATCCGGTCTCGACGAGCGCTGTCGCCAGGATCGTCAGAGATCCGCCATCCTCGATATTGCGAGCGGCGCCGAAGAACTTCTTGGGCGGGAACAGTGCCGTTGAATCGACACCACCAGAAAGAATGCGACCACTTGCTGGGGCGGCCAAGTTGTACGCGCGACCGAGGCGGGTCATCGAATCAAGGAGGACGACGACATCGTGACCGAGTTCGACCAAACGCTTCGCGCGCTCAATCGCGAGCTCGGCAACAATCGTGTGGTCTTCGGCCGGCCGGTCGAAGGTCGAGGCGATGACCTCACCCTTCACCGAACGCTGCATATCGGTCACTTCTTCTGGCCGCTCATCAACGAGGACCACCATGAGGTGACACTCGGGGTTGTTCTCGGTGATCGAGTTCGCGATCCGCTGGAGAACCATCGTCTTACCGGCCTTTGGTGGCGAGACGATCAAGCCACGCTGGCCTTTACCGATCGGGGCGACTAGATCGATCACCCGAGCAGTCATATTGTGCGGCTCGTTCTCATTCGAGAGGCGTAGGCGCTCCTGCGGGTACAGCGGCGTCAGTTTACCGAATTCGGCGCGACCCTTTGACGAGTCTGGATCGGCGCCGTTCACACTCTCGATACGGACCAACGGGTTGAACTTCTGCTTGCTGTCACCCTCGCGTGGCTGGCGGACAGCACCGGTTACGGCATCGCCCTTGCGCAGGTCGTGGCGGCGAACCATCGACAGAGAGACGTAAACGTCGTTGGGGCCAGGAAGGTAGCCGGACGTCCGCACGAACGCATAGTTGTCGAGCACGTCGAGAATCCCGGCGACGGGTAGCAAGACGTCATCTTCGGTGACCTCTGTGTCTTCTTCCATCCCATCACGGCGCGGACGGCCATCACGGAAGCGCTCGCGGCCACGGCGGCGGCGGCGATTGTTGTTGGTGCGACCACCGCGATCGTCATCATCATCGCGAGGGCCGTTGTTGCGGTTCTGGTCACGGTTCTGATCGCGGTTCTGGTCACGGTTGTTGTCGCGGTTGTTGTCACGGTTCTGATCACGGTTTTGATCGCGATTGCGGTCGCGGTTGCGGTTGTTGTCGCGGTTGTTGTCGCGGTTACTGTCATCGCGGTTGTTGTCGCGGTTACTGTCATCGCGGTTGTTGTCGCGGTTGTTATCGCGGTTGTTATCGCGGTTGTTGTTCCGATTCCGGTTGTTATTGCGATTCCGGTTGTTGTCACCGGAGTTCCGCTCGCCGGAATCATTGCGGTCGCCGCGCTGACTGTCATCCTGGTCGTTTTGCTGATTGCGCTGACCCGAATTGGACTGGCCGGAGTTGGACTGGCCGGAGTCGGACTGACTGCGGTCAGAGTCAGCGCCACTGGATCGAGACGTTGAGTCCGCGCCAGCATTTTCGGATTGTTGGGCAGGTGGGGGCGAGTTGTCAGTCTTGGGCGTGCGGCCCTTCGCGGGGGCTTCTTTGACGGATCCACCAGATTGCTTGGCCTTAATGGCCGAGACGAGGTCCCCCTTACGCATTGCCGACGCGCCGGAGATCCCCATGGATCCGGCGAGCTTCTTCAGTTCTGGTAGCAGCATGGTCGACAGACCACCGCGCTTCTTGCCGGAGTCTTTCGCAGAGGCTGACTCGGCGATTGCAGTTGATTCGGTCACGTTGTTTTGTTCGTCCTTTCGGGACGGGTGGCGCACTGATCAGACAGTACGCATGACGTGCCTCGCACCACAGACAGCGCGAAGGCTTTGATTTTTTCAGAGAATCTCTTCGATCTCCTGGACGGCCGAGAACACGTTCTTACGTGAGCTGGTTCCCGAGATAGCTACCCAAGGTTCCGAAAAGATGTGCTCGTATCATCTACAAGATTTGCAGATCCCGGTTCGGAAAGCTCAGAGACGCTTCTAAGAAAGTTGCTTTCAAGAGAGGCGGCCTGAATCAAGTCCGGCGACCGGTTGAGCAATGTGAGCGTATCACTGACTGTGGATTCTGGGTAGCGCACGCGCGCTAACTACGCACCCGAACGTCGCGAGTCAGGCAACTGCCCCTCTGGCCTACACCCCACCGCCTAGCTGATCGGAACTGCAGAGACGCCGGCAATATCGACCGGAACCGCGACGACCACAAACGCCGCCTTCGCTACGTCGTCGCTGGCAGCCGCGGCGCCGACCATTGCGGATTCGACGGCTGCGCCATCCAATGCGGTACCTGACACTCCCAAGGCAATAACGCTGGGCCCGGCACCAGAGATCATCGCCGGGATCCCGCGCCCTCGTAGATCCACCATCAGCGCATATGCCTGGGGGTAGGCAAACCGGCGGAAGTGCTGATGCAGGAAGTCCTCCGTAGCGGTGAAGAGTAAGTCGAGGTGCGATGTCAGCGCGGGCGCGAGCAATGCCGAGCGGGCACCGTTGGCAGCCGCCAGCGCATGGGGCACCGAGGCCGGAAGTAGTTCGCGAGCCTGTTCGGTTGCCAGCGGCTGAGCGGGGATCGTCACCACTGGCTGCAGCCGAGAGCTTGGGATGAGACGAACTGCCTGGGCTCGGGTACTCGATTCCTCAGTCGGGATCCACGCGATCGTGAGGCCACCGAAGATGGCCGGGGCCACGTTATCCGGGTGTCCTTCGATCTCCGTGGCGACTTCCAGCATTTTACGGTCGGTGAGGATGCGCTCCCCATCGGGAATCAGCTCGCGAGCAAGCGCTAGGCCACCGACGATCGCCGCCGATGACGAGCCGAGGCCGCGACCATGCGGAATACGGTTGTGGCAGGTCAACTGCAGGCCCTCGGGGAGATCTAACCCAGCCTCGCGGAAGCCGCGCGCCATCGAACGGACGACGAGGTGGCTGTCATCGGTGGGTACGGTGTCGGCGCCCTCTCCGGTCACGGAGATGCGGAGCGCTGCTCCATCGTTGATTTCGGCGCTGAGATCGTCATACAGCTCCAATGCCAACCCAGCACAGTCGTACCCGGGACCGAGGTTAGCGCTTGTTGCTGGTACTCGGATGTGTGCGCGAACGCTCACGCGAGACCGAGTTCGCGAGCAGCAACAACCGCGTCGGCCCCGATCCGGGTGGGGTTAGGCGCCCCTGAAATCGCCCACTGCGGATCCTTCAAGCCGTTGCCCGTCACTGTGCAGACCACCGTCTGACCTGGATCGAGTTCACCGGCTGCATGCTTCTTCAGTAGCCCAGCAACGCTAGCGGCACTCGCGGGTTCGACGAAGACGCCTTCTTTAGCTGCCAGCATTCGGTAGGCCGAGAGAATCTCTCGATCTGTGACCGCTTCGATCACTCCGCCAGATTCCTCCCGCGCGGCAATCGCTTGATCCCACGATGCAGGGTTGCCGATGCGGATGGCCGTGGCGATCGTCGAGGGACGCTTTACGGGGGCGTTATTCACGATCGGAGCTGCGCCAGCAGCCTGGAATCCCCACATCTGCGGGCTAACTGCTGCCGTCCCGTCGGCGGCGTATTCGCTGTAGCCCTTCCAATATGCGGTGATGTTGCCGGCATTGCCGACGGGGAGGCAGTGGATGTCGGGTGCCTCGCCGAGCTGGTCAACGATCTCAAACGCAGCAGTCTTCTGCCCTTCGATACGAGCGGGATTCACGCTGTTCACTAGGGAGACTGGGTAGAGCTCGGAGAGGTCGCGCGCCACAACCAGGCAATCGTCGAAGTTTCCATCAACTTGGAGCAGCTTTGCACCGTGGACGAGCGCTTGCGCAAGCTTGCCCATCGCGATCTTGCCGTCGGGAACGAGGACGGCGCACACCATACCGGCCCTGACCGCATAAGCAGCCGCGGATGCAGATGTATTACCAGTCGAGGCGCAGATGACAGCCTTTGATCCTTCGCTGGCGGCAACCGAGATCGCCATCGTCATCCCGCGGTCCTTGAACGACCCGGTTGGATTGATGCCCTCAACTTTCAGCCAGACATCGCAACCCGTGAGTTCGCTAATCAACTGACCACGAATCAGCGGAGTTCCGCCCTCGCGCAGGGTGATGATCGGCATGTCGTCGGCGATGGGCAGTCGGTCGCGGTACTCGTGCATGATCCCGCGCCAGACATGGGCGCCCTTACGTGTCGTTGTTGTCATGACCCGCTCTCCCCTTCAACCCGAGTAACTCCGGCGACCCTGTTGACGACCTCTAAAGCGCGCAAGGCTTCGACGGTCGCGGACAGATCGGACTCCGTGGCGATATGTGTACGAACCACGAGGATCGCACCTTCGGCGTTCTGATCTTGTCGCACGGTTTGAATCGATACGCCGTTATCGGCGAAGACCTTAGCGATTGCTGCGAGCACACCACGGCGATCGGCCACATCGACTGACACGGTGTAGCGCGTTTTTGACTCCCCGACCGGACGAACAGATAGATCCGCGTAGGGCGCCGGGCGGTGGGAACTTGTTGCGCTGTGGCGATTCCTTGCGGCCGCGACGACGTCACCTAATACTGCGCTGGCTGTTGGCCGACCTCCGGCCCCGCGACCGTAGAACATCATTTCACCGGCGGCTTCGGCTTCAACGAACACCGCATTGAAAGCATCTCGCACACTGGCCAAGGGGTGCGTGCGCGGCACCATCGCGGGGTGTACTCGAGCAATAACGCCGGACTCATCGTCGGTGAGTTCTACGACGGCCAGCAGTTTGATGACGAATCCCATCTCACGAGCGGATGCGATATCGGCCGCTGTCACACCAGTGATGCCCTCGCAGTAGACATCGTCGAGCGTGACGTTGGTGTGGAAGGCAAGCGTTGCCAAAATGGCGGCCTTTGCTGCCGAGTCGTAACCTTCAACGTCTGCTGTTGGGTCTGCCTCCGCATAGCCGAGGCGCTGGGCCTCGACGAGGACATCGTCATAGGAAGCGCCCTGTTCGTCCATCTTCGTCAGCATGTAGTTCGTTGTGCCGTTGACGATTCCTAGAACGCGACGGATCCGGTCGCCGGCGAGGCTCTCGCGTAGCGGGCGTAGGAGCGGAATCGCCCCGGCTACGGCGGCCTCGTAGAAGAGGTCAACACCAGCGGCATCCGCTGCTTCCGCCAACTCTGCCCCGTGAGTCGCCATCAACGCCTTGTTGGCGGTAACAACACTGGCGCCATTGGCGATTGCCAGCTCGATTAGCTCGCGGGTCGGGTCAATCCCGCCCATCAACTCCACCACGACGTCAACGTCGCCGCGCGTCACGAGTGCACGCGGATCGTCGGTGAGCAGGTCGTGAGGAATACCGGGACGGTCTCGATCTACATCGCGGACGGCAACCCCGACGATTTCAAGCGCTTCGCCAGAACGAGCCGCAAAGTCAGCCACTCCCTCCTGTAAGAGACGAGCAACCTGGCTTCCGACTACACCACCACCGAGCAGAGCTACCTTCACCTCGACAGTGTTTCACGTCGAGCATCTCCCGCGTTGGTCATAGGCATACCTACCTAGCCCTCATCGGTCGCGAATAGGTCGTCGTAGGTCTCCCGACGAATTAATGTGCACGTTTGCCCGTCGCGAACCGAGATAACCGGCGGGCGCAACACGAGGTTGTAGTTCGAGGCCATCGATCGGTTGTAGGCCCCCGTTGCGGCAACGGCCACCAAGTCCCCGGCGGTGATATCGCTTGGTAGCCACGCGTCATTGACAATGATGTCGCCACTCTCACAGTGCTTGCCAACCACTCGACACAGCGTCAACGGTGCATCGGACTCCCGAGATGCCAGGGTGACGGTGTAGTCAGCGTCGTACAGCGCGGTCCGAATGTTGTCGCTCATCCCACCGTCGACTGAGACGTACGTGCGGACGCCGCCGGAGTCCAATGCGATCGGCTTCACAGTTCCGACCGTGTAGACCGTGATGGTACTTGGACCGACCAATGCCCGGCCAGGCTCGAAAGCCAGATACGGGATCGCCAAGTCGAACGCTGCGCATTTGCGCGTCACCATCTCGCGCAGCGCATCGGCCATATGCGCGACCGTCGGGGGTTCATCTGCACTGACGTACTTGATTCCCAAGCCGCCGCCGAGGTTCAGTAGCGGCAGCTCGACGCCGTGTTCATCGCGGATATCGGCGAGGAGTCGGATGACGCGCTCAGCGGCGATCTCAAATCCACTCTCGACGAAGATTTGCGACCCAATGTGACTGTGCAAACCCGATAGTTCCAGGGAATCTGGCAAGGCGAGGACCCGCCTTATAGCCTCAGCGGCGTCCCCCGTCGCGAGTGAGAATCCGAACTTCTGGTCCTCATGGGCCGTTGCGATGAACTCGTGGGTATGGGCTTCGACGCCGACGGTGACCCGTACCAAGACGGGCTGGCGGATACCTCTCTCCCGGGCGAGAAACGCCACCCGGGCGATCTCTTCGAATGAATCGAGAACGATGTAGCCGACCCCGGAGTCCAGTGCCGCGACAAGTTCATCTTCGCTCTTGTTGTTGCCGTGCATGAGTAGGGCCGAGGGTTCGAACCCCCCTCGCAAAGCGCACGCCAGTTCGCCACCCGAGCAGACATCGATCCGTAGACCTTCTTCGCCCACCCACCGGGCGAACGTCGTGGACAGGAAGGCCTTCGCGGCGTAGTACACGTAAGCGGGAACCGCCGGATCGTCGAAGGCCATTCGGTAGCCGCGCATCCGGGAGCGCGCATCATCCTCGTCCATGACGAAGACCGGCGAACCGTATTTCGTGACAAGATCACGGACGTCGCAATCGCCGATCTGGATGGCACCGCTTGCCTCGTCCCGACGAGCGGTTAGCGGCCAGATCGCCGGGTCCAGGGCCAGGGAGCCGTGAGTATCGGCCGGGCGAGCGGGTGCCCCGGCAGAATGACTGACGTCGCCATGACGAGGACCGGCTGGATGTGCGCGCATGGTGAAGAAGGCTACCTGACCTCAGCAGTGGCGCCTCGGCGAGTTTCTTTCGTGCGTGCTCTACATCTGTTCCGGAGCGGAGACCCCGAGCATCGTCAGGCCGTTGAATAGCGTTTGACGGGTCGCTGCGCAAAGCCATAGCCGAGAAATATGGATACCGTCCAGCGGCTCATCGCCTCGCGGTAAAACGCGGCAGCCGTCGTAGAAGCGGTGGTAGGCAGAACCGAGTTGTTCTAAGTACCGGGCGACCCGATGTGGTTCCCGAAGTTCCGCTGCGGTCGCGACGACGCGGGGGAACTCCGCGAGGACCCGCAGCAGGTCTCCTTCGCGGTCATCGTTGAGCACACTCGGGTCAAAGGCGATTGCGCCGTCGCGCCAGTTGATTCCGAGTACGTGGGCATTACGCAGCACTGAACTGATGCGGGCGTGGGCGTACTGCACGTAGTAGACCGGGTTGTCGTTGCTGCGCTTGACGAGCAGGCCCAGATCGAGGGTGAGCGGCGAATCTGCGGGATACCGAATGAGGGTATAGCGGGCCGCATCGACGCCAACCTCCTCGATCAGATCCGTGAGCGTCACGATCTGGCCCGCGCGTTTCGAGAGCTTGACTTCTTGGCCATCCCGCATGGTCTTCACCATCTGGCCAATCAGGATTTCGATGGACACTTCCGGATCGTCACCCGCGCACGCCGCAACTGCGCGGAGGCGGTTGACGTATCCGTGGTGATCCGCACCCAGCAGGTACAGACACGTATCGAATCCACGGACTCGCTTGTCGATGTAATACGCACAGTCCGACGCGAAGTAGGTCAACGAGCCGTCTGCTTTGACCAGGACGCGGTTCTTATCGTCGTCAAAGTCTGTGGTGCGCAGCCAGACGGCGCCGTCAGCTTCGTACACGTGACCCTGTTGGCGCAGGCGTTCCAATGCCCGATCCACCCCACCGCTGGAGTGCAGGTCGCGCTCGGAATACCAGGTATCGAAGTGAGTATGAAAGCTGTCCAGAGTCCGCTGTTGCTGCGCGAGTTGGAGTGCGTAGCCGGCTTCGCGGAAGGCAACCCGCTGTTCTTCCTCGTCGGCGATCTCTAGGAGCGCAGGGTCGGCTTGGACGATCTGCTGGGCGAGGTCGCCGATGTAGCTGCCCTTGTAGCCGTCCTCCGGTACGGGCTGACCGAGGGCTGCTGCCCTGATGGATGCGCCAAATAGCTCCATCTGATTGCCGCGATCATTGACGTAGAACTCTCGGTCGACTTCGGCCCCGGCGGCGGACAGGACTACGGCGATCGCATCGCCGACGGCCGCCCATCGGGTATGACCGAGATGTAACGGCCCGGTCGGGTTAGCCGAGATGAACTCGATGTTGAACCGCTTGCCCTCAAGCGTTGTTCCCCTGCCGTACTCGTCTCCGGCCTCGACGATGTTGGCCGCCACGACCCCTTGGGCTGCGGCATCGATCGTGATGTTCAAGAAGCCCGGCCCGGCGACATCTGCCTTCGTGATTCCAGGCGATTGAGTAAGTCTGGTAGCCAGTGATTCGGCTATCGTGCGTGGCGGCATCTTCGCTGCTTTTGCGAGTTGCATCGCAACATTCGTCGCGTAGTCGCCATGCTCTGGATTTCTGGACCGATCCACCGTGATTGTGGTGGGAAGGTCGTCTGTCGCTACTGGCAACGTACCGTCGGCGGCGAGTTCTACCAGCGCTACTCGGATCGCGAGGGCTAGCTCATTTGGAGTCACGGGTGCTGACCTTACCCTCGCGTGGAAATTTGCAAAGTTGTGCGTCTCACAGTCACTGGCCTGTTGATTCGGATTTAGTTAGGCTACCCTAACTGCCGGAGGGTCGCCATGGCAGAGCATAAAGCCACACCAGAACGCGTGCGCGAGCAGACAACAAAGCTCGCGCCCTCTGACGTCGCACCCGGCGAGCTAGCCGTGGTCGACGAGGTGACCGATCACGAAGGTCCGGTCGGGCGACGCCTGAGCGACTTCGGATTCCTGCCTGGCACTGAGGTCCTCGTGGTCCGTCGTGCCCCGCTTCGCGATCCGACGATCTACCAACTCCGCGGCAACCAAATGTGCCTCCGAAAAGCCGAGGCGCAGCGGATCATCGTCTCCTGGTCAAACCCTGTCGCTACTTCTGGCGATCCGTTGGATCGTGAGTGAGCGGGCACTGCGGGCCTTCGGACGCACAACCCGATGACACGAGCAATACCTTGGTCCGTCCGACGCGCGTCGCGCTGATCGGAAGTCCCAACGCAGGCAAAACGACCCTCTTTAACCGACTCACTGGGTTGCGCGGAAAGACAGGAAACTATCCCGGCGTCACGGTTGCGCGCAGTACCGGCCAAGCGGTCGTGGATGGGAAGACCGTCACGATCGAGGACCTCCCCGGGACCTACAGCCTGTCCCCCGTCAGCCCTGACGAATAAGTTGTCAGTGACCTGCTGACCGGTGAACTCACCGGGATCGACCGACCAGATGCCGCGATCATCGTTGTTGATGTCACCACCATCGAACGGTCACTATCGCTAGTTAGCCAAGCGTTGGCCGTGGGCTTGCCTACCGCCATCGTCGTGACGATGATCGATGAGCTTGCCGAATGCGGAGGCCGCCTCGACCTGCCGCGAATGCAGGCCATTCTGGGCGTTCCTGTCGTCGGCATTGTCGGCACGAAAGGGATCGAAATCGAGGCGGTGCGCGACCTGCTGGTCGGACCGCGCGGATGGCCCAAACCCGTCCTCGTCCCACCCACTGACCCGGCCGCTCGAGCCGCGTGGATCAGTTCTGTGCTGGAAAACACGCTGCACGAGCCGCCGACCGGCCACCGATGGACCGAACGGATAGACCGCCTCATACTGCATCCGCTTATCGGCAGTCTGATCTTCTTCGCCGTCATGTTGACGTTCTTCCAGGTCATCTTCACGGTTGCTGCTCCGATTCAGGATTGGATCGGCACGATCTTTGATGCGATCGGTTCATGGTCGGCTGAGAACATCACCTGGGCGCCCCTGGCAGGACTTATCAGCGACGGTCTCGTGGGTGGTGTGGGTACGGTCTTGCAGTTCCTTCCGCAGATCCTGCTGCTGTTCCTGATGATCTCGTTCCTGGAGAACGTCGGCTACATGTCGCGGGCGGCGATGGTCATGGACCGGGCGATGGGCACGTTCGGCCTCGAAGGCCGCAGCTTCGTGTCACTGCTGTCGTCCTACGCGTGTGCGGTTCCGGGCATCATGTCGACGCGCACCATCCCGTCCTCTCGAGACCGGATCGCCACGATCATGGTGGCGCCGCTGATGACCTGCTCTGCGCGACTACCCGTCTACACCCTGCTCATCGCATCGTTCATTCCGAATGCCGTGATCTGGGGGCCATTCCGGCTTCAGGGCCTCGTGCTCTTCGGCCTCTATCTCCTCGGGTCCGTTAGCGCACTGCTGATCGCGGGGATCTTGAAGAAGACGAGACTACGCAGCGACAGCCTTCCTTTCTATATGGAGATTCCGCCGTATCGGATTCCCGGGTGGCGCCTGGTGGTCACGCAGTGTTGGGACTCCTCGAAGTACTTCCTGCGCAAGGCCGGCACCATCATCCTCGGTACGTCGATGGTGTTGTGGATCCTGCTGAATGTGCCAAATGTGACCGCACCGCCGGAGTTCAACGAGCAGCAAGCGACCAGCTATCAACTGCAGAACAGCGTCGCCGGAACGATCGGTCGCACCGTGGAGCCGGTATTCAAACCGCTCGGGTTCAACTGGGAGATCAATATCGCGTTGATTGCCTCACTGTCGGCCAGGGAAGTATTCGTCTCAACGCTCGGACAGATTGAATCCGCCCAAAGCGATGACGAGACCTCGATCAGCGAAGCGCCCATCTCTGCGACGAACCCCGACGGGTCCCCCGTCTACACTCCAGGTGCAGTTGCGGCGCTCCTCGTATTCTTCGTGTTTGCGCTGCAATGTATGTCGACGATTGCAGTCATGCGCCGTGAGACGAACTCGCGGCGGTGGCCACTGTTCGCGTTCAGCTATATGTTCGCACTGGCCTGGATCGGCGGCTTCTTGGCGAATACAATCGTCACCATTTGGACGAGTTGAGAAGGGCACGTCGATGACAGTTCGAATGCACGCTGAGCAGACTGACAATCCCCTCGTCATGGTGTGGGTTGTCCAAGACGACTTGGTTGATGGGACGGCCACGATTACTGGCGGGTCGAATGCCGTCGAGGAGTTGCCCGAAGAACTCGCCGATCTACTGGCGTTCGGACGCGTCGAGCGACTCGTTGTCTCTCCCGGTCGGCTTCGCTTTCAGGTGGCAGACGCTGTCGAGTGGGCCGACCTTGCGCCCACGATCCAAGAGCTCCTCGTGCGCCATTTCGATGGTGGTGGTGAGTTGCACGTTACGGACGGGCCCGTTGATGATGACGAACTCGCCGAGGGGGTCGTTCGCCTGCTGGAAGGTCCGCTCGCGGACTACGTCGCATCACACGATGGCGAGATCGCCCTGCAATCCGTCAAAGACGGCATCGTGACTGTTCAACTCGACGGAGCTTGCAAAGGCTGCCCGAGTTCAGAAACCACCCTGAAGGTGGGGATCGAAGAACAGCTTCGAGCTGAGTTCCCTGAGATCCGGGAGGTTCGGTCGGTCGAGGCACCGACACTCCCGGGCGCCCGAAAGTACCTACCCTTGATCACCTGACGGCCTGCTCATTCCGCGCGACTACCGCCTCGTGACCGTCCATCGCGCGCGCCGCTAGCCGGACTCCGAGTTGCACCGACGAGCTAGATCAACAGTCATTGATAGGCTTCGGGCGCTGAGCCCCCGTAGCTCAGGGGATAGAGCGGTGCCCTCCGGAGGCATGCGCGGGTGTTCGAATCACCCCGGGGGCGCCTCGGAAGCCTCATTTAGTGGACTCGAATAGCGTGGACTTCGTCAAGATTCTCTATGCCGACTGGTTCGTTGCAGGCTGTGGACAGATCGAACGCATGTTCGAATAATGTGTTAGCGTTTGACCATGCCAAGAAGCCCCTCCCGCCGCCGCCGCGGGACCACCGACACCGCCAATACCCCTGCGGTGGCGCGACCGTGTGTGGAGTCGTTTGTGGTACTGGCTGGGACGGATCCGTTCTCGCTTCCGCTCGATGAGCAGGTGGAGTTGTTGCAGGACTTTGAGCGGCATACGGCGTGGATGGAATCGCTA
>Ga0209491_10000309_pt1 | contig 96481 bp, 81 predicted proteins | sample BON02_FD_187213 | JGI IMG/M metagenome (GOLD analysis project Ga0209491, IMG submission 187213) | Freshwater microbial communities from Lake Bonney liftoff mats and glacier meltwater in Antarctica - BON-02 (SPAdes) (version 2) | ecosystem: Environmental > Aquatic > Freshwater > Ice > Glacier...
TGCCGCCTACGCAGAACTTTCTGGCTCGATCTAAAAAGTCACGACGTTCAATGCGGTCGTGCGCATAATCGTCGTAAAGATCCAACAGTTCCTGGTCAAAATCAGTCGCAGCTTTTCGATTCACGGTATTGGGCTTTCCAAAAAAAAAAATAAGAACAGGGGGCCAGTGGATTGGGCCGCTGAAGGGGGAAGAACGGGCCTTAAGGTCTTCTTATTTTGCGGGTTGTGAACCTCCTGCTGCGCGGTGAGTGGCCGTTTTGCCGTAAAAATGCGGAGTAATCAAACGCCTTTCCTGCATGAGTCTGGCTAAAACGAAGGTGTTTGTCGCTCGCTTAATCTTGCCTGCGCAGGGGGGCCCAGTCAATTTGAGCCTTTTCCGGTGTCGGTTGTGCTGAATTTCCAACCAAGCAGCAGATTCTTCGCTTGCATTGTTATGGCGGTATCGACCACAATAAAGATGGGTTACAGTTTAGATAAGCGGTCGTTAGCGATTGCGTGTTAACTTTGGGTTGAAAGCCAATTGCTTGACGCGGCCAGTTGTTGAAACAGGCTTCAGCCATTTGCGGCGTCCCTTTGAGGGTGTCGCTCAAATGCGGCCAAGACCCCACCTGAAGCTCCCCCCAAGAATACTCCCCCCTCCTTCCTACTGATGCGGTGTTGCCATGTTAACGATCTTTGGCAAAGGCGGCCGTTATTGCGACGGCATTTCTCGGCGTAACTTCTTAGCGATTGGCGGATTAACGTTCGGAGCCAATGGCTTTGGCTTGGCGGATCTCTTGCGTGCCGAGGCGGGGCAAGCAGCGCCTGTCCGCAGCACCGCTGGCCTTGGGCATAAGGCGGTGATCAATATCTTCTTGGCGGGCGGCCCACCGCATCAGGATATGTGGGACATCAAGACCGAAGCGCCCTCGGAAATTCGTGGCGAGTTTCGGCCAATCGCGACCCGTGTGCCAGGCATTCAGATTTGCGAAGTCTTTCCACAAATCGCCAAGGTGATGGATAAGTCGGTGGTGATACGTTCGGTGGTCGGCTGCAAGGATCGACATGAATCGTATCAATGCATGAGCGGCTGGATTCCCGACGATTTACGAACCTTGGGTGGTCGCCCTTCGATTGGTTCAGCGTTGGCGAAACTCAAGGGAGCAGTCGATCCTTCGGTGCCCGCTAACATTGGGCTCGCTAATCGCACTCAGCATTTGCCTTGGTCTGATCCTGGTGCATCAGGTTTCTTGGGTGCTGCATATTCTCCGTTCAAGCCTGACGGTCCGGGTATGGAGAATATGAAGTTGAATGACATTACTTTAGATCGTCTGCAAGACCGACGTGGTTTGCTAAACAGCATTGACAAGATGCGTCGTGACATTGATATCAGCGGCGCCATGGAGGGAATGGATGCGTTTGGTCAAAAAGCGTTTGATGTTTTGACCAGCAGTAAATTATTGGATGCGTTGGACCTTTCCAAAGAAGACCCTAAGTTGGTTGCCCGCTATGGCACCGGGCAACCGTACAAGTACCAGTATGATGGAGCACCAACATGCAATGAACATTTGCTGGTGGCGCGTCGATTGGTCGAAGCGGGTGCGCGTTTTGTTAGCCTCAGTTTCGGACGTTGGGATAGTCATGGGCAAAACTTTGATTTGGTTCGTGATCATGGCGGGAAGTTAGACCAATGTCTCAGTGCGTTGATTGAAGACTTGGATCAGCGAGGCATTTTGGACGACGTAAGTATCGTCGTGTGGGGTGAGTTCGGTCGAACGCCCAAAATTAACAATGAAGCAGGGCGAGATCACTGGGCGAACGTCAGTTGTGCGTTCCTAGCGGGTGGTGGTATTCGAGCGGGGCAAGCCATCGGTGCGACCAATCGATTAGGGGAGTACGCATCGGAACGTCCTGTTGAAATGCAGGAGATTATTTCGACCCTGTATCATAATGTCGGTATTGATACGGCGACCACCACCATTAACGATCCCACCGGCCGTCCCCAATACTTGGTGGATCACGGCCCAATCGCGGAACTGATTTAGGTTCGCCGGTTGAAGAGATCTCTAGCGAGTGTCTGCGGTGGTTTGTACAAAGAAACGGTTTTCGGGCTCCGGCCAATCGATCTTTGCCTCTAATGTTTACAGCTTGCGCTTAAAAAATGATCGGGTCTGATGATGAGTAAGCTTCGCAGTAAGAAAACGGCCTGGAAATCAACGTTTGCGTTGTTGCAAGCGGCGTTGATAGGTTTGGCTACGTCGTCGTTCCCATTGTGTACCAAGGTGGCCACGGCGGAAGGGTTTGGCGGTTCGCCAGTCAGTGAAAGCAGATCCGATCCCGAAGGCCCGTCTGCCTTGACGTTGGTTCGCATCCAGTTTGAATTGCCCAAGGCTGCAGGGATTCAACTTTCTGGCGCGGATGCTCGTCGCCAGCTCCAAGTGGCTGCGGTTGAAAAAGACGGGCAGTTGTTTGATGTGACTCGCGATGCTGAGATTATCGTGGAACCGTCGAGTATGGCGACTGTGGATGCCAACGGCATGGTGTCGCCCAAAGCTAATGGAATCGGGAAAGTGGTCGCCAAGTTGGGTGATCATCTAGCCGAGGTTGTGTTGGAAGTTACGGGACTTGAGTCGATCGAGTCAGTCAGTTTCTCGAATCAAGTCGTCCCGATCTTTACAAAGTACGGATGTAATGGCGGTGGCTGCCACGGCAAAGCAGCTGGGCAAAACGGATTCAAGCTTTCACTATTGGGTTTTGAACCTGGCGAAGATTATGAACACTTGGTCAATGAATCCCGAGGCCGCCGAGTGTTTCCCGCAGCGCCAGAACAGAGTTTATTATTGCAAAAAGCGATTAATGCTTCGCCGCATGGCGGTGGACAACGCTTGACCAAAGATTCGCAGGAATATCGTTTGCTGGTACGTTGGATTGCCCAGGGTATGCCTAAAGGAAGTGCGGACGATCCAGTCGTCCAGCGAATTGAAGTTTCGCCAGCAACCCGGACACTGGTTCGCGAAAGTTCACAGCAATTGGCTGCACTTGCCTACTACAGCGATGGCCGAGTGGAAGACATTACGCAGACCGTTCAATACGAATCCAACAATACAGATATTGCAGAAGTTGACCCCCAGGGCCTTGTGTCTTTGAAGGCTCAGGCGGGCGACGTCGCAGTGATGGCCCGCTACCAAGGGCAGGTGGCCGTGTTTCGAGCCAGCGTGCCTTTAGGAGCGGAAATTTCTTATTGGCCAGAGACGCGTAACGTGGTTGATCAACATGTTTTTGCGAACTTGAAGACACTCGGGATTCCTCCATCTCAACTTTGCGACGACGCGACGTTTTTGCGGCGAGTGACCTTGGACTTGGCGGGCCGCTTGCCGACATTGGAAGAAACCAAGGCGTATTCGAATGAAACCGACCCTGCCAAAGCTGATGAATTGGTCGATCGTTTGCTGGGCAGTTCTGACTACGCAGAATTCTTTGCCAAGAAGTGGAGCACCATTTTGCGCAATCGCCGCGATGGGGTAGGCGAACAGTTTGGTACTTTCGCGTTCTACGATTGGTTGCGAGAAGGGTTTTATAGTAACAAGCCCTATGATCAAATGGTCCGCGATTTGTTAACTGCCAGTGGGTCGGTCGATGTCAATCCAGCGGTCGCCTGGTACCGTGAAGTGCCCAGCACGGAATCGCGAGTCGAAGATGCGGCGCAGCTTTTCTTGGGACAGCGGATTCAATGTGCCCGTTGCCACCACCATCCTTATGAGAAATGGAGCCAAGCTGATTATTTTCACATGTCGGCCTTCTTTTCCAAGGTAGCACGTAAAGAAGGTGACGCACCCGAAGAACCGCGGTTCATCAACCGAATGGGTGGGGCAGGAGCTAGTCACCCCAAAACTGGAAAATATTTACCGCCTGCCGGTCTAGATTCGCTGCCGTTGCAGTTGGATTCGGACGCAGATCCAAGATCCGAGTTGGCTGATTGGATGGTTGCCGGTGACAATCCATTCTTTGCGAGGGCTTTGGTGAATCGTTACTGGAAACACTTTTTTAGTCGCGGATTGGTGGAACCCGAAGATGATATGCGAGCGACCAATCCACCGTCCAATCCCGCATTGCTGGACGGTATGGCGGATTACTTCATCCAGAGTGATTTTGATCTAAAGTCACTGGTGCGGTTGATTTGTACGTCCAATTCATACCGCCTAAGTTCCTTGGCCAACACAGATAATTTGGGTGACAAGACGAGTTATTCACGTTTTTACCCCAAGCGTCTGCAGGCGGAAATGTTGATCGATTCGGTGGATCAGGTTGTCGGGACTTCCACACCATTTGCAGGCATGCCCCTGGGCACTCGGTCGGTTAGCTTGCCCGACACCAGTTTCGATTCGTACTTTTTGACGGTATTTGGACAGCCTGATTCCACGACCGCTTGCGAATGCGAACGCTCGCAGGAGGCGAACCTAGCCCAGAGTCTTCATCTGTTGAATTCTAAGGATATCCAGTCAAAATTATCCAATGATCAAGCAAGGCCTATGATGTTGGCCGCTGCACCGGATGTAGACCTTGAAGCGTCGATTGGAGAACTGTACCTAAGGGCATTAAGTAGGCAACCGTCGCAAGAAGAATTGCAAGTGGCGATTGTTTATATGGACAAGAAGCAAGAGGAGAGTGCCACCCGAATCGCCGCCCAGAGCATGACGGACGAACAACAGTTGAAGGAGCGACAGATCACGAGTCGGCAAGCCTATGAAGACTTGATTTGGGCCTTGATCAATAGCAAAGAATTCCTATTCAACCATTAAATCAAGTAAAGTTGTCCATGAACATCTTTGGTTTTCGCTGCCTTGTCAACTCCGTTAGTTGGTCTGTGTTTGCGACCGTATTATGGGGTGATTTATTCATCGCGGCGGCACAAATTCCTGCGATAGAAATGAATGCGTTGGTGCCTGCCGGAGGCCAGATTGGGCAGATGATCGATGTGTCCGTCATAGCCGGTGCAAATTTAGATGAAATTGCACACTTGAGATTTTCGCACCCGGGAATTGTTGCGGAGGTCAAGACCCAGCCTGCACGCTTGTTAGAATCTCTGCCGCAACCGACCTTCGGGCAGTTTCAAGTGACCATTGATCCTGAAGTTCCGCCTGGCGTGTACGAAGTGCGGGCTCTTGGACGGTATGGCCTGTCAAGCCCGCGATCATTCTTGGTGACAAAGTCGCCAGCGGTCATATTTAAGGACGATCATTCAAGCAGGCAAACGGCCGCAGTTTTGCCGCCGGTAAGTGTCGTGTACGGACAGTGTCAGCCGCAACAAAGTAATTTTTATCGCCTGGCACTTTCTCAGGGGCAGCGTGCTCAAGTGGTTGCCCAGGCTCAGCAATTAGATTCTGCTGCGATTCCCGTTCTGATTCTGTTGGATCCGGAGGGACGAGAGATTCAGCGGTCGCGTCCGGTGGGGCAATTTCCAGCGGTGATCGATTGGATAGCCCAGCAAGATGGCGACTACCATCTGCAGATGTATGATTTTCTGCATCGAGGTGGCGACGAGTATCATTACGCAATGCAGGCCGAAGTGTCGGCCTTAACAGGTGCGGCTGTCGATTTGGTGGTCAAGGATATTGATCTTGATGCCAGTGGCAAGCAACTGGAGTGCGAATTGCAGGTGTTGCTCAAGACGATGGGGCAAGTCAAGTCTTTCGGTCGATTGGCCACCCAAGGACCAGTGGTGGGACAACGCCCCAGTAGTTTGGATCCTGCTGCGATTGAAGCAGATTGGGTGGATCCGATGGCCTTTGGGACACCTGACTCGGCCCTGCAAACCCTGCCGTTTCGCATTGCATCCGAATTTGATGACCAGAGCCGTGTAGCGAATCATGATTTTCAGGCTACCGCTGGGCAGGCATTCAGCGTCCAAGTGGCGTCGGCCAGTCTTGGTTCGCTGACGGACCCTAGAATCGTTTTGTACAAGGTCAATCGGGATCCCGAAGGTGTGGAGTCCCTGCAACAGGTGGCCGAGCAAGATGACGCAGGAACCATCGGTGGGCCTGATGTTCGCTTGCAGCGTTTGGATCCCAATTTGAATTTTACAGCGGCTGAGGCCGGCGTTTACCGAATTAAGATTTTGGACAACACTTCGGGGCAACGCAGTCAAAACCGCTTGGCCTACGTCTTAAGAGTGGAACCTTCGTCGCCCAATTTTCGTCTACTGGCCTATCGACCGTACCCTAACAACGCCCCTGCGGCATGGCGTCCGGCGGCGGCCAATTTAGCGTTGGGCGGAACTGAGTCAATTCGTGTCTTAGTGCTAAGAACTGATGGTTTCGATGGCCCGATTGATTTACGAGTTGAAGGTCTGCCCGAGGGGGTGACGTGCCCGTGGGTCGTGGTTCCCCGTGGAATAAACGAAGCCATGCTAACGGTCGCATGCAGTGAAAACGCGAAGTCTTGGCAGGGCGATGTGACGATTGTTGGACAGTCAATGGATCAGCCTGGCATGGAACGGCTGGCTCATTCGGCCACCATGGTCCGTCCAGCCTCTCCCCAACGCAATTCGATTGAATCTAGGTTGACGGCGAACCTTAGCCTGGCGGTCAATGAAGCGGAAGTGGCACCGATCTTTGTTCAGCTAGGCGACGAGAATGTTTTGGAGATGTGTCGCGGCGGGAAGTTGCCCTTTGCGATTAAGGTCACTCGGCGGCCAGGCGGCGATGGACGATGCGTACTTCGCCCTCAGAATCTGCCGCCCAAGGTGACTTTAGGTGAAGTGGCTGTCGAAGCAGACAAAAGTGAAGCCAGTGCCGAACTGCAATTGGCGGTGGATGCTGCTCCTGGCGAGTATTCGTTTTGGATGCAAAATGAAACCAAGGTGAAGTGGACGCCTAACCCGCAAGCCCTGCAACGCCAGCAAGACTATCTGGCAAGCTTGCAAACAGGGTTAGCAGATCTGCCAACCAGCGGATTGGCTTTAAGTCCCGAAGACATGGCCAGTAAAAAGACCGAATGGGAGTCGGCGATTGCTGCGGCAACCGCGTCCGTCCAGCAATTACAAAAGGTGACAACCTTGCGTGAAGTGAACGCGTTTCTGCCTACAACGGGGCTTCGCTTTCGTATCGTCGATCGACCGTTTCAGATACAGCCTCCCCAGATTGTCGTTGGCGCGGTTGAATCGAAATTGGACGTTGAATTGAAAGTGCAGCGTCAGTTTGGTTTCGCGGATGCGATTGAATTTTCATTGGTTGACAATCCGCCGATCGCAGGTCTGCAAGCGGCTGCGGTTGAATTTCCAGCTACGGTCGATTCGGTGAGTTTGCAACTTACGGTTCCCGCCACCGCGATCAGCGGTACGTATCAGGTGCCCCTGAAGTGGTCGTGTAATTTCAATGGGCAACCATTGGTCGGGACTTGGAATTTGAGTCTGCAAGTTGCCGCTGCACAACAAGAGTGAAGCCTGGTTTGTCTAGGCTGATCATTTGCAAGAAACTGAAATATGAAACGATTGACGATTTGTTTAACGTTACTGATCTCGACTTTTGTGACCACAGTTTGTGCTCAAGGGCAAGACGCCATTGATTACCAAACCCAAGTGGTTCCGTTGTTAAGGCGAAGTTGCGTTGCGTGCCATAACCAAAAGAAAGCTGAAGGCGGCTTGGCACTGGATTCATTCCCAGCCCTGGCGGCCGGCGGTGACAGTGGCGATGCGATTGTTGCCGGTGACGCCGGGCAGGGCGAATTACTAAGTCGTTTGATTGCCGAAGACGATTCGGCAATGCCACCTGACGACAACAATGTGGGAGCACCTCGCCTTTCAACGGATGAAGTCAAATTGATCGTGGATTGGGTGAAGGCAGGTGCGGTTGCTACCGCTGATCCCGCTGGTCAATCACACGCGGGAATGGTCCGGTGGCAAGCGGTGGCTGAATCGTTGAAGCCCGTCTATGCTGCAGACCTTTCCGCTGACGGTAACTACTTGGGATACGGTTTTGGCAATTTGGTGATTGTGGTCACGGACCCGTTCGGGGCTGACCCGTCGTTAAATAGGCTAAAAGGAGAATCGAAAGGCCAAGATCAGACAAAAGACCCGGGGCTTGGTCAAGTCGAGGCGGCTTTATCGGCCCATGTTGATTTGGTGCAGTCTGTTGTATTCAGTCCTGACAGTCAGCGACTGGCAACCGGTGGATTTCGAACGGTCAAGATATGGCGACGGTCTACTGAGTATCAACAAACGCAGGCGGGTGTTTGGGCTCAGGGCCGAATCCTTTGGGCTGATGGCATTGTTGGCAGCATGTTGATTACGAATGAATCTAACGAACTGGTTCTTCTGGATTTAGCGACAGGCAAGGCCATTGCCTCCTTAATTGGGCATCAGCACGCGGTGGTGGCAACGGCGTGGACTTTAGATCGGACGGCGCTGTTTAGTTGCGACCAATCAGGAACGATTATTCGATGGACGTTGGCCGACGAAAAGCCAGCCCAGATTCACTTGTTGCCAGGCATCGAATCGCCAGGCATCGAATCGCCAGTTCAAGGCTTGCCATCAGATTCAAAAGTGGATGCTACGTTTACCGATCTACCGCCGGTCCCGTTGATACCAGCAGACGGTGTTTCGATTGTATCATTGCCGCAAGCGGTGAATCCTCAGTCGTTGGTGTCTTGCTTTGGCAGGGTGGTCGCGGCAGGCATTTCAGATGTGAAGCATCTCGCTGCTGTTAGCCAGCACGATCTATTGGTGCAGACCGGAACCAAGGTTTTCGGACTCAGGAATGATACGGCATCCCAGGAAACAGGTAGTGTCGGTAAATTTGTCAGGCAAGACGGATTTGATTTGTTTAAAGAGGTTGTCGCGATCGACCGTCTACAAGTCGGTGAAATTCCCACCTACGTGATTGCAGCCGAGAATGGGAAAGTCGATTTTGTTGAGTTCCAGACTGGGAGCGTGATTCGTTCGGTGCAACACGAAGGTTCGGTGCATGGTTTTGCGATTAACTCCCAGCAAACAAAACTGGCTACCTTTGGTGACCAGAAAACCATGTTGTGGAATGTGGCGGACGCGACGGGTTTGATTGTCCTCCAGGGTGACTATGACCGGCGGCGGAATCAAGCAGACAGTCAAGACAACTTGGTTCGCCAAGAATCGCTAGTGGGTCGCGTCCAGGCGGTGCTGCCGACGTTGACTAAAGCGATTGAAGTAGAGCAAGTTAGCCAGGGCAAAGTGCAAGATGGGCGCGACAAAGCCGCCGCAGTGGTGGTCACCAAAGGTCAAGAGTTGGCAGCTGCCTTGATCGCCGTCGATGCAACGAAAGCGTCGATCGTGGTGACCGAGAAAGCGATTGAAGATGCAAAGCAGCAGTTGGTGAATTTGCAGCAGGAATTGGAGGCCAAGAATGCCGCGGCCACTCAGGCTCAAACCGCTAAGGCGGATGCCGATTTGGAACTGGCAAAGCATGATCAAGCGTTGGCAACCGTAAACGAATCGGTTCAACGGGTTCAGGCTTTGGTTCCTGAACAAGAGAAGCGGATCGAATTGGAAACGCAAGAACTTCAGCGATTGCGAACGCTTAAGGAGCAATACGCTGGTCAAGCGGAGCCCTCAATTGGCCGAGTCACTTTTAGCGTTGATGAATCCAAGTTAATTGTTCAGACGGCGGATGATCGGTTGAATGTGTTTTCGCTGGTGGATGGCAGACTACTTGCGGGTATGACATCGCCGGTTGCGGCCCAAATGCTAGTGTGCGATTCCCAGCACCGACTGTTGGTTATGGGGGGTGGCAAGCAAGTGCAATTGAATTTGCAAATGCCGTGGAAATTGGAGAAAGTGATTGGTCGAAACGACACTGTGACGATTAGTGATCGAGTGACCGCACTGGACTTTAGTCCTGATGGCAAATATATAGCCGTGGGCAGCGGGCCTCCCAGTCGTTTTGGTGACTTGAAGATTTTTTCAGTTGAAAGTGGAGCATTGGAACGCGATTTTGGTCAGCTTCACAGCGATTCTATATTGGGTGTCCGATTTTCCCCCGATGGAAAAAAGATTGCGACCGTCGGTGCTGACAAAGTTTGCCGGGTGACCGATGTCGCAACAGGCGCCTCTTTGAAAACACTTGAGGGCCACACGCATCATGTTATGTCGATCGCTTGGCAGGATGATGGGCAGGCGTTGGCCACGGCGGGCGCTGATGCTTCGGTAAAGACTTGGGATTTGGCTTCTGGCGAAAAACGACGTTCTATTGAAGGGTTTGGCAAAGAGGTTTCGTCCATCGACTATCTAGGTAAGACCGATCAAATTTTGACGACTTGCATTGATGGGCAAGTCCGTTTGCACAACAGTTCCAACGGCCAGCCGATCCGGACGTATGCAGGTATGGACGCCGCAGCTTACACGATAGCGTCCAGCCGGGACGGAAAGTATGTTGTGGCCGGTGGTCAAAGCGGTCTGGTCTGGATTTGGGCAGTTGATGACGGCAAATTGTTGCGAAAGCTACCAGAAAAATAACTCCTAAAACCGTATCACTTGCTCCGTGCGGCTCCAATGAGTAGTTGCCTGTGAGCGAGAATGGCGTGCGACCGATATTTCGAACGAAGATTTTTAAACACCATGCGTCAACGCTTCCTAAATGACCTAGGGAAACGCGTTCGACCAGCCCATTTCAAGCGATTAACTGCGCCGTGATCCCAGACGCGTTGTTGGAAAGCGAAATCTTTGGTCACGAAAAGGGTGCATTCACGGACGCCCATCGACAACGGATCGTTAAACTTGAGCAGGCTGACGGCGGTACGTTGTTCTTGGACGAAGTTGGTGATATGTCACCGATGACACAGGCCAAGGTGCTGAGAGTTCTGCAAGATCAAACGTTCGAACGCGTTGGTGGCAACAGGCCGATCAAGGTCGATGTGCGGATCATCGCTGCAAACAATCACAATTTGAAGCAACTGGTTTCCGAGGGCTTATTTCGATCTGATCTGTACGTTCGACTTAGCGTCGTTACGATCCACCTACCACCGCTGCGAGAACGCGAAGATGATCTGCGTGTATTGGCCGAGTATTTCTTGCGGCGTTACAGCAACGAATTTGGCAAGGATATCCGCACGATCGCACCCCAAACGCTCGAGGTGCTGGGAAGCTATCATTGGCCCGGCAATGTGCGTGAACTGGAAAGCGTGATGAAGCAATCGCTGCTGATCGCTCGCGGTAACATTCTTTTGCCCGACTTTTTGCCGCCGCTTGGCGATAGCCGCGAACATCGACGATCTTCGAGTGATCTTCGAGTGATCCCGAATTCCTTTCTGAAAAATTTGTTGCCCAGCGGATTGAAGCAGGCACTGACAATTTGTACGCCGAAGCGATATCGATCGCTGAACGTCAACTGATCTGCCAAGTTCTGACCCATACCGCGGGTAACCAACTCAAAGCCGCCACGCTCCTGGGTATTAGCCGTGTTACGCTACGTAGCAAATTAAAGTTATTGGGAATTGAGGTCAGTGATTTTAGTTCGCCGCGATCGTTATCTTGAATGCCCCATGGTCAACTCGTAATCGTACTTAGCCTAGCGATACTCGTACTCGATCCGACCCGCGTTTATCGAGTACAAGGACGAGTATCAAAAGGCGAAGTACGGACATGACATTCACGACTGGGCCAGTTGCGGCGTTTTTTGTGCGCCGTTTCTAAGTTCACACTCTGGGCATGTACCCATAGGGTCGCCGAATGAAGAAGTTCCCCGATCGCTGCCCCCGATAGGTTGTGATTATGCCAGGATTGGGTCGTGTTGATCGTGATGAGTAAGCTGGATGTCCTTCAGGCCTCGGGCGAACCATGGATAGGTCGTGGGAATCACCAGCGACGTCAAAAGGGTCGAAGTGATCAAGCCACCAATGACCACAGTCGCCAACGGTCGTTGCATTTCGGCACCGTCGCTTGTTGAGAGTGCCATCGGCAGAAACCCGAGACTCGCCACCAGTGCGGTCATCCGCACCGGCCGCAAACGAACCAGTGCCGTGTCATGGCTAACCTCTTGCAGCGGCATATCAGACTTGCGAGAGTGTTCAGCGGCACTGACCCACACAAGTCCGTTCAGTACGGCGACGCCAAACAATGCGATGAAACCGACGCCAGCGGAAATGCTGAAAGGCATCTGGCGAAGATGTAACGCGATGATTCCTCCGGATGCTGCCATGGGGATAGCGAGGAAAATCAACAAGGCCAATCGCATCGAACCCAGACTGGTATGCAATAGTAGCATAATGATCATCAGCACAATGTGCGTGATGATTGCCAATCGGCGGCTGGCCGACTGTAGGTTTTCGAAGTCACCACCCCAGCAATTTCATAGCCTGGAGCGAAGTCGATTTTTTGGGCGACAGCCGCTTGGGCCTCGGTCACAAATGTAGCCACGTCTCGGCCGCGAACGTTAGCGAAAGGATCATCGATCCGCCCAAGGCAAAAAGCACAGTGAGGGCCATCGGACGGAATAGCTTGCCTTCGGAACCTTCAAGCACCAAAATCGGCAGGAATACCACTGCGATAATCAGTTCGCCGAACATCGTGGGCTTGCGAACTTCAATTGCCGCGTCACGGATCACGTCTTCATGTTTCGCGTCACCGTTATCGTGAGACAATCTGCGAATGCAGTTTTCAACCATGATGACACTACTATCGACGATCAAGCCAAAGTCAATCGCACCCAGGCTCATCAAACTTGCGGTGACGCCGGTGTAAGCCATGACATTGGTTGCAAACAGCATCGAAAGTGGGATCGCCAGTGCGACGATGATGCCGGCCCGTAGGTTTCCAAGCATGAGCAGCAAAACCACAATCACCAACATTCCGCCTTCAGTGAGATTGGTCAGAACTGTCGTCAGTGTTCGACCGATTAATGCCGCCCGGTCGTAGGTGACTTCCAGGCGAACGCCATTGGGCAGCGTTTCTTCAATTTCTTTAAGGCGTTCTTTTGCCGCGGTAACGACTTCGCGAGAGTTCTTTCCGATTAACATTATCACCAAACCCGTGACCACTTTGCCGCGTCCATCGCGTGTCACCGCACCCTGCCGCGTCATCGGTTCACCCCATGCGTTTCGATTTCCGTGACGCCACTGCCTTGGCGTAGCTTGGGCGAGATTTCCCATTCCAGCATTGTTCGCAGTTCCATCGGAGAATGACGATCGCTGCGGACTTCAAATTGCAGTATTTCTCCCAGGGCAGTCGTCAGCGGTCCCATGGTGGGCATGCCGTAGCCGGGGGGGAAGTTCGCTGCGGCATCGCCAAGTCGTTGGGTGACCAGTTGCCGAGCCCTGTAAATGTCGGTGCCTTCTTGGAACACAATCGTGACGAACGAAATGCCAAACTTTGAAACGCTACGTAGTTCCTCTACGTCGGGAAGACCACCCATTGTGTTTTCGACGGGGTAAGTCACGTAACGCTCGACTTCCACCGGTGATAACGAACCGGCATCGGTTACAACTTGTACTTGAACGTTGGTCATGTCGGGAACGGCGTCAATAGGCAGGTTAAATGCCGAGTAAAGTCCGGCCCTGTCCATCAAGAGCGTCAGGATGATGACGAGTCCGCGATTGACGAGCGAAAGTTCAATGATCTTGGTAAGCATGTTTCAAGTATCCAAGTGGCAGCTACGCTTGGTAGATTCTTAGCGCAGAGGTGCAACTAACTTCGGATTGAAATAGAAGAAGCGTGACAGAAGTAGTTGCTATTCACCTTCGCCCTGGAGTAGCATTTCCGACTTCAATAGAAACGCGCCGTGGGTCACCACTAATTGGCCAGGAGAGAGACCTGCAGTGATTTCGATCCAATCGTCGGATACTTGACCGGTGGAAACATCCACACGTTTGAAAACTCCGCTATCCATGTCTACGAACACGAATTCTTGATTGTCGTGCCGAATCACTGACTCGGGCTTGATCGATAGTGCCTGGCGAGGTTCGCCGATGGGGATGGTTACTCGGACGAACATCCCTGGACGCAGTAATTGGATGCTTTTAACTTACCTTCGGGTAAAACCAACGTATCGGAAGCGACGGCATCCTCAACCTCGGCGACGTCGACAACTTCTTCGCAATGCCCTCCGCTAGAATTGATATGGTGCATCAGCAACCATCCGCCACCCATGACGCAAAGGGCCAACAGCGTAGGCAGTCCTTTCACCAACGACGCAACCAAATGGTTTTGGTGTCAGACGCGGTCGCAGGGGACTCGCAGGACTGCGGAGAACGAGTGGGAGTTAAATGGTTGGTCATCAGTTTTGGCATTTCACGGAGGGGAGAGCGTTCGAGGTGCAGGTTGGGGTGCAGGGTTGGTAAGTGTCCTGACTGTTTTACGCACTATCTGTGCCGATGTCCTAGAAATAGCGTAATTGGACTGGTTTCTTGACTTTGCCGGTTTCGTGATCGGCCGTGACGCTGGCAAGGGAAAGACATTCGCCACGTAAGTGGACAGATTCTTTCCACATCTAGTTTTTGGTTGAACAGTTAGGGTTGGGCCAGGCCAAGATCGCGGGCGGGCTGAGGTGAATTAATCGTTTGGCCGGCTAGGCGATGGTTTCTCTTGGCCGCGAGTTCGGGGATTTTACAGCTTTGGTGAAACGTGGATTTGGACTTGGTGAAACAAGGAATTGGACTTGGAGAATCTGGTCTTGGTCATGGAAATGGATCGGGTTTTGCCGTATTTTATGTAAGTAGAGAAGCCTGTTGGAATCGAATTGCGATTCTGACAACCTTGGTGGCTGATACCGATGAGCCCAACTCAATAACGATTCAGGAATGAAACACGCATGATTGGACAACTGGGGCCGACGTTTTGGACAGATTTTCCACTGCGTTTGATTAGTTTAGCGGGGATTGCCTGCTTAATCGGTTTAGCTTGGCTGCTAAGTAGTCACCGGGGGCGATTTCCCTGGCGAGTGGTGATTGGCGGTCTGATGTTGCAAATGTTTTTTGCGGTGTTGGTGTTCGCTTCACGCAGCCTTACCGCAAGTGACACGTACCCCGAGGGGCTTCTCTTCGCGGGCATCTCTTGGTTTTTTGATCGTGTGCAAGAGTATGTTTCGGCGGGCAGTCAGTTCATGGTGGGGCAACGCTGGAGCGACCCCGAGCTATCCAAGAGTTCGGCGTTTGTGTTGACCACCACCTTCTTGTTTGGCGTCTTGCCGACGGTGATTTTCTTTTCGGCACTGATGAGTGGCCTGTATTATTTGGGTGTGATGCAGCCGATTGTCAAAGGCATGGCCTGGATCATGCAACGAACGTTAGGGATTTCAGGCCCTGAGAGTTTGGCCGCGGCGGCGAATGTTTTTGTCGGACACACCGAGGCTCCTTTGGTGGTCAAGCCGTACGTTGCCAAGATGACTCGGTCGGAATTGAATTGTTTGATGGTCGGCGGGTTTGCCACGATTACGGGCGGGTTGATGGCGGTGTTTGTCAGTATGGGAATCAATGCTGGGCATCTGCTGACCGCATCGGTGATCTCCGCACCGGCAGCGATCCTGATTGCGAAAATATTGCAGCCAGAAGATCCAGAGACTGAACTGCAGAAAAGCTTGGAATTGGCGGCGCCCAGCGAGGCAGTCAACTTGATCGATGCGGTATCTTCGGGTGCCTCGGATGGTATGAAGTTGGCAATCAACATCGCCGGCATGTTGTTGGCGTTTCTGGCGTTGATCGCGATGGGCAACGCAATGTTTGCAGGTGTTGGCGAAATCGTGCAGTGGTTTGTCAATCTGTTTGTGGCTCAACCGGTGGACCTACGTTGGTCTTTGGAAGGTTTCTTGGGGTTTCTGTTTTGGCCAATCGCTTTTGCAATGGGGATCGAAACAGGCGATTGCCAAGCGGCCGGGAGATTGCTGGGCATTAAGATGGTTGCCAACGAATTTATTGCCTACGAGCAATTTACCCAGATCATTCCCGTCGATGGTCAAACCACTGCTCTGGTGAACGGCGTAGAAATGCTTCGTCTATCGCAGCGTTCTAGCATTATATTGACTTATGCCTTGTGTGGATTTTCGAACTTTGGAGCAATTGCAATCCAAATTGGCGGCATTGGCGGATTGGCACCTGAGCGTCGAGGCGACTTGGCAAAACTGGGCCTAAGAGCGATGCTGGGTGGCACACTTGCCTGTTGCATCACAGGTTGTGTGGCAGGGTTGATGCTTTAGATTGGGCCAATCTGAAATCGGCCCCTTGCCAAGTGCCCGGTTAGCCAGGAGACGGTGGCCAAGTGGTCAGTTCGTTCGTTGAGGGTTGATGCCAAGACACTGGGCAAGCCAAGAGACTGGGCAAGCTAAGAGTGACGATTTGATTTAGATTCAATGGAACCAACGAAGAAGAGTTATGGCAGAATTTGTGACCGTTGCGAAAGTTGATGAAATTCCCGTGGGCGAGGGCAGGGCGTTTCCCGTGAATGACCAAATGATTGCGGTGTTTAACGAGGGTGACGGACAATTTAGGGCGATTGATGACGCGTGTCCTCATCAAGGTGCGTCACTGGCAGAAGGCTACGTCGAGGGCGGCGAAGTGGCCTGCCCTTGGCATGCTTGGCGTTTCAAACTTTGCAATGGTGCCTGGGCGGATAACCCTCGGTTAAGGGTCAACGCCTATCAGGTTCGGATCGCAGGCGACAAGGTTCAAGTTTGCGACCAGCCGATCGTCGAATCGCCCGAGTAGCACTGGTTTATTGGTATTACGTGTCCATGCACTGGCGATGCAATTGTGGCTGCACGCGGTCGAATCCATGGTGGGTGCGGGTTCGACTTGGTGGTGATTATTTTAGAACGAAGACAGATTGAGTAATCCTGTGATGGAATCAGAATCGACCGTGAACGGAAAAAATATGAATGCTGGAGACGACCAAGACTTTGTTGGCAGAACCATCAAAGTTGGCGTGGTGATGGGCAGCCGGTCGGACTGGGAAACCATGAAGGCCTGTGCTGAAATTTTGAAGGATTTTGGAGTATCCTATCAATGCCGCGTGGTGTCGGCCCATCGGACGCCGGATTGGATGTGCCAATACGCGAAAGAGGCGGCTGGGCAAGGTATTGAAGTGATTGTAGCCGGCGCGGGCGGGGCGGCTCATTTGCCAGGGATGATCGCTTCGCAGACAGTCTTGCCGGTGCTGGGGGTACCGGTTCAAAGTCGTAGTTTGCTTGGTTTGGATTCGTTGTTATCCATTGTTCAAATGCCTGGCGGTATTCCGGTGGGGACGTTGGCGATTGGAACCGCAGGCGCGAAGAATGCCGGGTTATTGGCGGTTCGGATTTTGGCAACTTCTAGGCCCGAACTGGCGGCACGGATGCAGGCCTACTTGGATCAGCAAAGGGATGCCGTGCTGGCCGATTCGTATTTGGAGCTCTAGTTTGCGATGTCGATTCAGGCGTTGCTTTTGGTACCTTTTTGATTTAGCTTTTTTAGACGTTGATGAACATGCAATCCAAATCGTCCACACTGTCGGTGCCATTTCAAAACGCGATTTTGCCGGGCGCTACATTGGGTGTCGTGGGCGGCGGCCAATTAGGTCGGATGTTTGCCATTGCTGCTAGGCAAATGGGTTACCGAGTTTGGGTGTTAACCAACGAAACCGAAGGCCCCGCATCTTCCTGTGCCGATAAGACCATTGTGGCAGATTATTCGGATGAGGGTTCGGTTGAGAAATTCTTAAGCGGGGTATCGGCGGTTACTTTTGAAACCGAGAAATTGCCGATTGATTTGTTCCACGAGATATCCAAAAGTGTGCCCGTTAGGCCAGGGATCCCTTTCCTATATCTCTCCCAGAATCGCATCCGCGAAAAAACAGGTTTGAAGGAAGCGGGGCTGCCCGTTGGTCCATGTATGCCCGTCAGTGGTATCGATGAATTACGTCGAGCGGTGACTGAATTGGGGCGACCGTGCATTTTGAAAACAGCCGAAGGTGGTTACGACGGAAAAGGGCAAATCGCAATCAAGGATGAAACCGATCTGGTGGCGGTTTGGAAAGAATTAGGTACTGACCAGACGATCTTGGAAGCGTTTGTTGATTTCCAGTGCGAAGTGTCGGTGGTGGCGGCCCGTAGTCTTGATGGTCGCGTTGTCACTTATGGCCCGATTCATAATACTCATAAAAATCATATTTTGGATGTGTCCTATTGCCCGGCTGATCTGCCTGCAAACGTGATGGAACAAACGCTGTGGATTACCAAGCGAGTGGCTGAAGTTTTCGATGTGGTGGGTGTGTTCTGCATTGAGTTTTTTGTTAAGGCGGATGGCACGGTTTTGATTAACGAGATTGCTCCGCGGCCGCATAATTCGGGGCATCTGACCATTGAAGGCCATTCCACGTCCCAGTTTCAACAGCAGGTCCGTTGCCTGTGCGGATTGAGTGTGGGTTCAGCGACCCAGCATCGTCCCGTGGCGATGGCAAATTTGCTGGGAGACGTTTGGCAAGGTGGTATTCCCAAGTGGGATGTTGCTTTGGAATCCCCGGAAGTGCAGTTGCATTTGTACGGCAAGGAAGAGGCTAGACCAGCCAGGAAGATGGGCCATTTGACCGCGTGTGCAGAAACTGTGCAGCAGGCCTTGCAGTCGGTCGTCGATGCTCGGGGGCAACTGTAAATAGTAGCAAGGCCGTGCTGGTTAGGCCGTGCTGGTTAGGCTCTGGCGTTGCCGACACTCAGGTTCCCGTGCCGATATTCCCGCGTTCAAACTGGGCGGAGTTTGTCGTCAAGCCTTAAGTACCGCCAGATGGTTAGGCTTCTCAATTGACCGGAAGGTATTTTCTATTGCCAGGGTGATTTCCCCAACGGTACTTGCCCGTTCCCGAAATTTCAGCGGACCGGTTCCCTGAAAATGTTTCGTCGGTTGGCTGGATAAAGTGTTCGCTTTTGATCGATCTCTCGTGCCAGAAGATTCTGTTCGGGTGTGTCCAATCAGCCACTCAAAGAGCTGAGCGTTTACGTTCGATCTAAGCTGCCGCTTGACGTCGATCGGGAGAGTAGTCGATCGGGAGAGTAGTCGTAGGCGTATGGTTGTGTTATTCCGGCGGACACTGGACGGAATTTAGTTGCAAGATTTGATTTGGGTTGACTCGGAAGTTTTCGGGTTCGACCGAATAGTAACGTCGGATCCATGAATCGATCTCAGGTTCGACGGTGTGATTGCTTTGCATTTGGCAGCGAATGGTATCGCCTTGGGGGACACTTCTGATTTCGCAATCATCGATCACAACATGTCCTGCTTTGATCACGAATCTTGGAATGGCGAACATTTGCTGGTAATCGCTGTTGGGCAAGTAAAGTGTAATGTCCGCGTCGGCACCTACACCCAGATGTCCTTTTTGTTTCAGGCCCAACAACTTGGCGGGGCCAGATCGTGTGATGATGGCAATTTCGCTAAGAGAGTATTCGCGTTTTAGATCTTTAAGAACCGAAGTCGCTTGAATCGACTGAGGTAATTGTGAGAACATTTCGTCGCGATAGGATTTGTCCATCAAGAGGCGAATGATTTGCGGGTAAGCCTGGAAGGAACCACCGTTGGGATGATCGGTGCTCATTACCACTTGCCAAGGATCGTTGACCAGAAGATACCATTCTAGGCCAATCACCCATTGCCAGGCGTGGATCAGGCTCTTGTTGCGATACTTAATGGGAACGATCCCGCAACCGGCTTCCATTTCCGTGTCTGCACTGACCCAGCGTTCGCGGTACATTTGGCTTAGGAAATAGCCGACCGGTCCGTCACCCGTCATGCTAGTGGTATCGCCAAACAGCACTTGGCCGACATCGACAGAGAGTTCTGGGTGTTGATTGATATAATCGGCCAAAGGTTGGACCTTGGAACCGAAAGAATCCTCCTGGGCATCGCCTCCGTCATAGCTATGGAATTGAATGTGAGTCAGGTGGGCTTTGAGTCCATTGAGACTCTTCATCGTTTCCAGCGTGATGTTCCAGTTCCCGGGTAAGCCTAAATGATTGGTGTGAATGTGGACGGGGTGTGGCAGTTTCAGTTCGTTAGCGGCGTTAGTAATGCTTTGCAACACTTGCCGAGGCGATGTGTCGAAGCCGCCGATCTTTTCGTCCAATGATCGAATGTCGGTTCCCAGTTGTTTCCAGTTTTCAACGCCACCGGGATTCACGATTTTCGGCGCGTAACCGCAAGTGGCATCCAGCAACCATGATAGAATTCTGCGGACCTGCACCGGATCGCGTTTGGCGATAGCCTCGAGCAGCATCACATTGTTGCCAACCAATGTGTAAAAGCCTTTGTCGATACACGGTGTGTCTTCCAATTCGAAATGGGCTTGTCTGGCCAGCAGTGGCGGCACAGCGGCATCGAACGCAGTGGTGTAGCCCATGGCGGCGTAACGATAGGCGGTTGCAAAAGTGCTGGGCACGCTGCCGCCAGTGCCACTGAAGGTCAAAGGCGTAGAAAGGATTGGCGGTTGGGAATCTTTGTCGTCGACTCGAAGTTTTCGGGCCGCATTCACTTTGGATCCCGCGATGTGACAATGCATGTCCACGCCGCCGGGCATCGCAACAAGTCCATTGGCATCGATTGTGCGAACCGAACCGATTTGATGATTTGACGGCGGCGGGACGATTTTCCCGTCTTGAACCCAAATGTCATTGACCACGCCATCGATTCGATTGGCGGGATCGTAAATTTTTGGCGACAGAATGCGAAGGAAATCAGGCATGGGCTATGAATTAAGATTGTCAGTAGAAAGGACCTGGGAAATTACTCGGCCTGCATTAAGACGCGTTTCGATCTGATCGCCTGGGGACAATGTTAGGCAGTGGGTCAATGGTTCGCCAGATTGGTTAAATGTCAGCGAATAGCCACGACTAAGGACTTGTAGTGGGCTAAGCGCTTCCAGTCGAGCGGCCATCGATTGCAAATGGTTTCGCTTATTGTGGAGATGGTCATTGGTTCTGTCCAGTAGCCGGTGAGACAGTTCATCTAGGCGTTGTGCATGGCTATGGATGCGGTCTAGCGGTTGCGTCATTGCGCGAGATTGCGCCAATTGATCAACCCGCGACTTGGCTTGCTTCCACTGCCCAGTTATCGCCTGAACCAATCGTGTCTCTTGGGTCTTAAGTGTCTGCCAAAGTCCAGCGGCATCTGGAAAGATTCGCTCAGCGGCTTCCGATGGTGTCAATGCTCTTAGGTCGGCGGCCAGGTCACAAAGTGTGACATCAATTTCATGTCCAACCCCAGAAACGATCGGGATGGGACATTGGGCCATTGCACGGACCAGTTCTTCGCTATTGAATTCCCACAAGTCTTCGATGCTTCCCCCGCCGCGAGTCAAAACGATCACATCGGCTTTGGGGCGGATACGGCTGGCAAGATTGACGGCAGCGGCTAGTTGCTTGCCTGCGCCTTCACCTTGGACTCGAGTGGGTAGAATCAGAATGTCGCTGCCTTGCCATCGCCTGGTGGCGACTTGCAGGAAATCTCGAATCGCTGCTCCCGTTGGGCTGGTGATCACGACAACTCGGTTAGGAATGGCGGGGATGGTTTGTTTTCGAGCGGGGTCGAAGAGTCCTTCGCTTTTTAGTTTTTCATGAAGCTTGCGAAAGGCGGCTCGCCAGGAACCTTCGCCCAGTGGTTCGATCTGTTCGATCGCCAACTGGTACGATCCGCGCGGCGGGTAAACTGAAATTCTGCCGCGTACGACAACTTGCAAGCCATCTTCCATTGGGAATCGGATGCGCTGCGCAGTGTTTCGCCAAACAACCGCGGAAATTTGGGCGTCTTTGTCCTTCAACGACAGGTACCAATGTCCAGAATGAGCGGCACTGAAGCCGGACACTTCGCCACAGACCGTCACTTGCGAGAAGTCCCCCTCCAGAGTGTCACGGATCTCCTGCGTCAATTGACTGATCGATTTGTACTTGGAATTCTGGGCGGTCATGATGCGATTCGCAGGGATTGGATGGGAAAGGCTTGGACGGGATTGGGGGTTACCCGGTGGTTTGGGCAATCGTTTGCGATTTAAACCCAATTGTTGAAAACGTCCCAAAAGTGGCCGATCATTGCCCCTTAGTTTTTAGCAGTCTATCCGCTTGGTCGAAAGCTGGCTTATCCTTGGGGAATGCCCTGGCAATGAGTACAATTGCGGCCACACATTTGCGGGTAGGTTTGATTTAGACTGGCATTGGAGGTGGCGTGATGCGACTGGCGATGCTTTCATTAGATTCATGGCCAACCGCTGGTGCCCCTGTTCTGTGTGCTTGAGGGACGGTTGTGCCGCGTGACTTTTGGCGTTGGTCGTTGTGAGTGATATTCAAGCAATCGGTGAACCGAACGAGTGGTTTTGCAAATCGGAATCAATTTAGGTAACGCGATGGCGAAAAAGAAAAAGATTGAGGTCGAGGGAAAGACCGGCGGCGGGAAAAAATCCAGTAGTGCTGCGGCATCGACGGTTTCGTCCGCGGTTGAATTCGAACCCGCATTGGCAAAGTTGGAGAAAATCGTGAGTCAGTTGGAGCAAGGTAACCTGACCTTGGCGGGTTCGCTGGAGTCGTACCACCAAGGTGTCTCGCTGCTAACGACTTGTTACAGCGGGTTGCGGGAAGCCGAGCAACAGATCCGAATTCTGACCGGGGTTGGCGACGACGGTCAAATTTCGATCGAAGACTTTGACGCCAGTGCTTCGTTGGGGATCGCGACCGGTGTTGCGCCTCGTGCGACCGGTGTTGCGCCTCGTGCGACCGGTGTTGCGCCTCGTGCGACCGGTGTGACTGGGCAAAAATCTTCGACCAAACCAGTCGTTGAAGCCAATTCAGGCAATGACCTTGATGAAGAAACCGATGACATCGAGGAGGAAGACGAGGATAAATTGGACGACGACGAGGAATGGGACGAGGACGAGGACGAGGACGAGGACGAGGAGGCCCATGAAGACGCTGATCCAGAGAGTGATAATCAGTCGCGTCTGTTTTGACTATGATATTGGCAGTGAACACGCCACGCGGAATGCAGTTTTTATAAATGGCTTGCTGAGGGATGCATGCGTAATCGTTTTGCGAGTAAGTTTGAAAAGTGCGTTGTCTTGAAGTGAAGAAGAAGCAAGTACCGCAAAATGGGTTGGAAGCCGGGGATTCTTAGGTCAAAGTAATTTTTTTAATGACAAACGTTGTGGCAATACAATTGGAATCAGACGGGCAGATCAAAGGCTGGATTGAAGAGATCGAGCGGGCGTTGGATCGTTATTCGCAAATCGGGGATCAAAGTCCTGAATTGTTGACGCAAGCGATGCGTTACAGCTTGTTAGGCGGCGGGAAACGCCTTAGGCCGCTCCTGGTTCTGGCGGCGTGCGAAATGTGCGGCGGATCGCTTGCTGACGCGATCCCAGCGGCTTGTGCGGTTGAAATGGTTCACGCTTATTCGCTGGTTCATGATGATCTTCCTGGAATGGATGACGACGACATGCGGCGGGGTAAGGCGACATGTCATGTGCAATTCAACCACGCAACAGCCATCTTGGTAGGGGATAGTTTGCAATCTTTAGCATTTGAGTTGCTGGCCGGCGAACTAACGGCAAATTCAAACGTAACACCGGTTCAGGCGGTTAAGTGCATCGGACTGTTGGCCAAGGCGGCGGGATGTCAAGGGATGGCTGGGGGGCAGCAAGATGACTTGATGGCCAATTCGCTACCAGCGACCGAAACCACACTTTTGAGGATCCATCGACGAAAAACAGGGGCACTTTTGTCAGTTTCCTTGGAAATAGGGGGAGTAATCGCGGGGGCCAGCCAATTGCAGCTAGAGAAATTACGCGATTTTGGCCAGAATGTAGGCTTGGCGTTCCAGGTTACCGACGATTTGCTGGACGCGACTGGGGACGCAAGTACGGTCGGCAAGCGGACGCGGAAAGACGATACTAAGGGCAAGTTGACTTACCCTGCAATGTTTGGGATTGAAGAAAGTCGTCGCAAGGCGGCCGAATTGATCCAACAGGCCGAATCTTGCTTGCAGTCGTTTGGTGCGAAAGCGTCGCACCTACAGGACATCGCTCGTTTCGTTTTGGAGAGACAACAATGAATCACATCCTATCAACTGTCCAATCGCCCTTGGATTTGAAAGACCTGCCGATCGAGAAATTGGAACAAGTGGCCGACGAGATTCGGGAGACTTTGTGCAATTTGTTGAGCGAGCGGCCTGCCCACTTTGCTTCGAACTTGGGTGTGGTGGAACTGTGTTTAGCGCTGCATACCGAATACGATTTTCGCAGCGATCGTTTGGTTTGGGATACGGGACATCAGATTTACCCTCAGAAATTGATCACGGGTCGATTTGATCAATTTCACACGATCCGTACCAAGGGCGGATTGATGGGTTACCCCAACCCGAAGGAAAGCGAGTACGACCTTTTTATGACGGGGCATGCGGGCTGCAGCGTTTCCAGTGCCGTGGGTTTGCGAAGCGGTGACGACCTAATGGGGCGAACCGACAATCATTCGGTTGCGGTGATCGGCGATGGAGCGTTTCCGTCGGGGATCGTGTTTGAAGCATTAAACAATGCAGCGACCTTGAAGAGTAAAATGTTGGTGGTCTTGAATGACAACAAGATGTCCATTTGCCCGCGAGTTGGCGGGTTGGCTCGGTACCTTGATCGGTTGCGAGCGAATCCGTTTTACACAGGCTTGAAGCAGGAAGTGGTCAGCCTACTGAACAAGGTCCCAGTCTTTGGTGACCCAACCGAAAGGTTGCTGGCTCAGATCAAAGAAGGAGTCAAGGCTGGGGTTCATGGTGGTATGATGTTCGAGGAGTTCGGCTTCAAGTATTTTGGACCGATCGACGGTCACGATATCGTCTTGTTGAAGAAGTATCTAAAGCTGGTTAAGAATCAATCGGGACCGGTCCTTTTGCATGTGATCACCGAGAAAGGTCACGGATTTAAGCCAGCCGCCGCGGATCCGGTTTTCTACCATACTCCGCCAGTTTTTGAACGATTCGATTCTGAACAAGTGGAATTGAAGAAAAGTGGCGCTGCCAAATCTTACACGGATTTTGCCAGCAGTGCCATTTTTGAACAGATGGAAAAGAACGACAAAGTGACGGTTATCACGGCAGCGATGTGCCAGGGTAATAAGTTGGAACCGTTGCGGGCCCGATTCCCCGAGCGATTTTTTGACGTTGGGATTTGCGAATCGCATGCGGTTGCTTTTGCGGGCGGGCAAGCGAAGGTTGGTTTACGTCCGATTGTGGACATTTACAGTACATTCTTGCAGCGTTCGTTTGATCAGATCTTCCAAGAGGTTTGCCTTCAGAAGTTGCCTGTGGTTTTCATGATGGATCGGGCTGGCTTGACGGCTGAAGATGGCCCAACGCATCATGGAACGTTTGACTTGGCTTACATGAGAATCTTTCCCAATATGATGGTGATGGCACCAGGAGACGCTTATGACTTACAACAAATGCTGGACTTCGCGCTGCGACAAGACTGTGCGACCGCTATCCGCTATCCCAAAACGGCAGCCATCGAAATCACTGAAAACCGTCAACCGGTCGAGTTGGGCAAGAGTGAGATTTTGTCTTGGGGCAAAGACGGAACTTTATTGGCGGTCGGTACGCAAATGATCCACTGCATGAAAGCAGCGGAATTATTGAAGGCCAAGGGCCTGGATGTGGGCGTGGTTAATGTTCGCTTCATCAAGCCACTCGACACGTTGGTCATGAGGAAAGTTTTGACCGAATCGCCATTGGTGGTGACGTCGGAAGAAGGCATGTTGAGCGGCGGTTTTGGCAGTGCGTTGTTGGAATTTGCGGCTGACAATGGCTTGCGCTCCGACCATGTTCGCCGTACTGGTGTCCCGGATCGGTTTATTGAACATGCAAGTCGCGCTGATGTTTTGGCCGAAACCTCGTTGGATGCCGAGGGAATCACCGCAACTTTCTTGAAATTGGCGACTGATCGGGGAGTGTTGGGAAAGGAACAGCAAGCGGTTCGAACTTAGGAATTGGGCGTTGATCTGATGCTTCTTTCGTGCTGGAATGGAAACGTTAATGCGGAGACTGGGTCAGGACGGTAGACGATTGCGAGCGGCGTTGATTAGCAGCGCTAGCCGTCGCCCGGACATGCTTGCTCAGATTCAGCGGATCATGCCGACGGTGCATCAATTTGTCGACGTTGTTTCTGAAGATCTTCTATGCGACGATTCTTGGGACGCATCCAACGTGGACATAAGTGTCGTGTTTGGTGGCGATGGTTCAATTCTTCGCGCGGCCAGGAAGATGGGGAACCACCAAAGGCCGGTGGTCGGTGTGAATCTTGGGCGTCTGGGTTTTCTTGCCCACATGATGCCTGAAAATTTGGCCGCTGGGTTTGAATTGATCGGGAAAGAACAGTACAACATCGTTGATCACTTGATGATGAAGTGTACGGTCATTCGCGATGGCAAGGTTTTGCAGCAGCGAATCGGTCTGAACGAAATCGCTCTCCGGGCTGCAGCACCGTATTCGATGCAGCAGATTGACCTGTTCGTGGATCAACAGGTTGCCACGTCTTACAACTGCGATGGGCTGATCTTAAGCACACCCGTAGGTTCGACCGCTCACAATCTTTCGTCGGGAGGTCCGATTCTACGAAAGGATTTAATGGCGTTCGTGATTTCGCCGATTTCGCCTCATACGCTGACGGTTCGCCCCGTGGTTGATTCGGCAGATCGCGTTTATGAAATGGTCATGCGTGGCGAAAATTGCTCGGCCGCAGCGGTATTGGATGGACAACTGCTGGAGGAACTGCGCACAGGTGATCTTGTTCGCATTGAACGAGCCGAGTCCGTTTTTCAAATGATTGAAGTTAGTGGCTATTCTTATTACTTGACGTTAAGAGACAAGTTTGGTTGGGCCGGTGATCTATTTCGGCACCATGAAGAACGTAAACCCTAACAAGGTATGCCTGTTTGAATTTTGTAACCCCGGTTTGAATTTTGTAACCCCGGTTTGAATTTTGTGAACCCCGGTTTTAGTTTTGTGAACCCCGGTTTTAGTTTTGTGAACTCGGTCCGCAAGCACGTTCGCTAAGTCAGTTGGTTTCCAACGGAATTTCCCGTCCCTTTCGCGTGCCCATCGCTGACCACACTGGGGGAGCAACGTCTTCAGAGATCCGTCTGACGTGCCCGTCTGCAAAGGTCATGTTGACGCCTGCGGCATGCAGACTGCCAAATCCTAGTTCTTTCCAGTCAAAGGGAGCGTCTTCCAGTTGGAAAGCATTGATCACGCATCCGGTTGAACCTAGGCATTCGGATACTTCGTTTGAATAATAGCTGACCGCGTCCGCCTGTTCGTAGGACAGAAGTTCAGCTGACCCAACGTACCAGTGGTCGATCTTTTGTTCATTCCCTGCCGCGTCTAGCCCTTTAATCTCTTGGTCAACAAAAGCTTCGCCTACCAAAACCGTGTTGGACAATCCGTCGGTGATTTCAGCCACTCGAGTCTTGCTGTTTAAGTAAAAGATACCGTCTGATTCTGGGAACTGTTGCTCGCGATTGAGCCCCGCCCAAGGTAGGTCGCCTGATTCGCGATCAAGGGCGCCGCTGCTGACGGCCAAGTACGAAGAGGGGCCGCGGTTGGCTTGTGCTAAAGCGTCAAACTGAACATTGGGGGGGCTGGCCGTCGGGCATCGGAACATTACTAGCACCGCTGCTAAAGAGTCGATGTTCGCTTGCTTAGCCAGCGGCCCTGCCCAAGGACCGCTGGTGTCGATTGTGTTGTATAAGTTGGTTTGCTCCAGATGCGGCAACAGATAACCCGACCACATTGTCATCGCGGGCGAGCTAAAACCGGGAGGAAAGGCTTGGCGAGCACTTTCATAGTTGAGCATCGCTAAAGACAATTGCTTCAGGTTATTTGAACAAGACGAATTTCTGGCCGCCTCTCTGGCTTGCTGAACCGCAGGTAACAGCAAGCCTAACAAGATGGCAATGATTGAAATCACTACCAGCAATTCCACCAGTGTCATAGCGCAACGGTTGCGGGATAAAATTTTCGACTTCATGAATTTCCCTGGTTCGGCACCTCGCTTTGATATGACATTCGTTGGATCCGATGTTTCGACGGTGCTTAACACTCGTGGTGATTTTGGCTAGGTCCTTATTAGAATCCATAAAAACGTCGTGACTTGCCCGACGAATTGTAACTTGTGCTGGGCGTCTGCCTCTTGTGTGACTCAATCGACCTCGAATCGACCTCGAATCGACTTTACATTTGTAATGCCCGCACCTGCGAAAGTCAATTATTTGCGGAGATTACGTCATAATGGGGGGGTGGGTTTTTGGACTGCTGGGGAAAGGCGATTCTTGCTGGAACCACCCAGCGAAGACCAGTCGCTGCCGACTTACTTTCCCCAGGATCGGGTTAGTGTCTACAAAATGCCACCTGTCCCGACCCGCAACCCAATGCACCACATCGGGATGTCGATAATCTATTTCTATTGGGCCAGGCTTCTAACCGAATTTAACTTTATTTTGCAGTGGTTAGAAAAAAACTCTGGCAGATTTTTCAAAGTTGTGGTCTGTTTGATTCAGACTCTAGCACTTGAACCGTGCTTCCATGCAAAACTGTGGGACTGGCGGGCTGCGGTTTCAATGGGAAGACGGAACTGGTTTCGCATCAAATCCCTGTAATGAATGTTAGTTCAAGAGTTTAAGGGGCGCAAAAAAAGGCTGACCAAGTATTCTTGATCAGCCTAGAAACGAATGAAATCATTCGGGCAGCGTAGCTGAGTGTTTTCGGTTCGCTTTAGGGAATTACCCCGAAACAAAGTTCGACGGTTTCCCAATCAAACCCCGTACCTTTAAGCAAATCAGTCTGGCTTACATGTTGATTTCAAAGCCTTTTCGGTTTTCGCGAGACAAAAATGAATTGGCTTGGGCGTCGCCGACGATTTCCCGTTGGGTTGGGTCCCAATTAAGTTCTCGATTCAATCGCATCGCGATGTTCGATAAGTGGCAGATTTCCAACATTCGGTTATGGGTCCAGACATCTGAGATCGGTTGCTTACGAGACTTCATTGCTTCGGTAAAGTTAGCGGTATGGTTTTCACAGATAGGACCACCGTAAAGCGACTCGATCGCGTCTTCTGGCAACGGATTGTTTACCAGATCTTCAACTGGTTTCCCGACAATCTTGCCTCGGTTGACGAAGAATCGCCCTTTGGTGCCTTCGAATAGGATGCCATTGTCACCTTCGCTGGTAATTAGCATTTCAACCCCGTTTGGCATATCGACTTTGATGTTAAACGCGGTTGCCGCGTTGTACTGGTCGTCGACAACAGGAAATCCATCTTTATAGTCGACAGGCAGTTTGAAGTTGACAGGGGTTACCTTGCTTGGCCCGGTGTCGCTGGCACCTAAAGCCCAGCATGCGATATCGACATGGTGCGCACCCCAGTCGGTCAATTTACCACCCGAATATTCGTGCCAATTACGGAAGGCGTAGTGGCAATTGCTGTGCAGCGGTACGCCTCCGCCATAGCCGACTCGCATTTCAGGCAACGAACGGTAAGCGACCTTCGGGGCTGGCCCCAGCCAGAAATCCCAGTCCAGACCCTCAGGAACGGGTACGACTGGAATCAGCGGTGAAGCATCCATTCCATTGATACCGCAAGTCACCTTCTTGACCGTCCCGATGCGACCGGCTTGGACTAGAGCCACCGCTTGCAGGAATCTGGAATCGCATTCGGATCGTTGCATCGTGCCAACTTGAAAAACACGACCGGTTTCTTTGACAACTTTTTCGATCAACTTTCCTTCAGCGATCGTCAGTGTCAATGGTTTTTCACAATAGACATCCTTGCCCGCATACATGGCTTCGACCGCGATCTTGGTGTGCCATTGGTCGGGCGTGGCGATCATCACAGCGTCAATGTCTTTGCGGTCCAAAACCTTTCGGTAATCTTTATAGGCATCCGGCTTTTTGCCTTGTGCCTTTTCAGCATTCTCTACATTCGTACCCAGTACGGTTTGGTCGACATCGACCAAGGCTGCAAAGTCAGCAAATTTGAATGATTTTTGAGTGATCGTCCAGCCTTGGTTTCTTAAGCCGATCGTGGCAAAAACAGGACGGTCATTGGGCGATTGATATCCAGTCGCGAATCCGGTTGATGGGCAAAAGAATGCGGCGGCACCTGTTGCGGCGGTTGCCTGCAGAAAACGGCGACGCGTGGTTTGGCGATGTGATGCCATCGAAAAAATCCTCTAGGAGAAATGGTGCAAACTTAAATTGGCAGGAAGCCCGGTGATTGGGAAGTTATCCGTTGCTCAAACTTGTTACTTGCCCGGGAATGGTTACCGCCGGCCGGGCTAGGATTATAATCATAAGCCAAGAGAATTGCACGTCTTTCAGGAGTAACCCACTCGCACGCAAACCTGTCGGGCGTTCCTTCCGCCACTGGAATTTTAGGTTGGCGGTCGGTGATGTGATCTGCGAGCACGGCACGGCATTGGGTGACTCAGGCATGGAAGCTTGCGATAACGCCGCGGGCCGCCACGAAGACGCACGTAGAAGTGGTGAGATTAGGCAGGGCAGCAGGGCAGGAGGGGTACGGGTTTGGCTTGGCACGGCAATTCAGGCCAGCCCAACTGCGATCAGGTTTGTCTCCAGGAAGGCGAGGCTTTGAGCGGTCAAAGTGATAGCATTTTGGGGCGTACGGGGATCAGTATTGGTCCAGCGGGGTGAATTCTGAATAATGGGTCATGTCTAGAAAGACTGTCAATTCAATCGCGGTTTTTGTACCGTTTTTGCGTATCGACCAAGTATTGATTTTGTTTTGGGATGGAATCCATGGGTTGCCTCGTTGTTCGTAATTTTTTGGTGTTTTCGATACTTTTGATCGCATTGGCGACGTTGGGTCGATCCGCTGTAGGGCAGGTTCTTCAACCCTTGAAGCCGGTTGTTACCGATTCCCAGGGCAATTCGGCGGAGGAAGCCTCGGCGGAAATCGATACGCCTGGACAGCCGATGGATGAAAAGGACATGCTTTCCCGCTTGTCACAGGCTGCCAAGCGGTTGGAAAACAATCAGAAGTTTGATCTGAAATATACGTTCACCGAAGGCGAGACGATTTTGTGGCGAGTGGAACATACGGCAACCACGGACACTCGGGTACAGGTCGATGAAGAAACCAGTGCGTCTAGAAGTCTATCAATGTTGCAGTGGCAAGTGACGGACGTGGACACGTTAGGAAATACGACGATTGCATTGACTCTGAAGTCAGCAGTGATGTGGCAGCAGACGGATCAGAACGACCCGATCACGTACGATTCACGAAAGCATCGCGGCGAAGTCCCCGAGGTTTATCGTAGCTTTGCTGATTGGTTGGGTGTTCCGATGGCTACCTACAAAATTGATCCGCAAGGAAAAGTGATTGACCGTAAGGAAGTCTATTACAACGTGAAATTTGGTGTTGGTAATATAACAATGCCCTTGCCAGGTCATAGTGTTCGGATCGGTGACGCTTGGCATTCACCGGGTAGTATCGGAGTAAAGACACCCGACGGCATCCACAAGTCGATACGAACAAGAATCGAGTATCGGTTGCAGCGGGTCAGTGACGGAATTGCGTTGGTTAGCTTTGATACTCAAGTCCTTACACCCGTCGATGATCCTCGAGTCGAGTCGCAATTGATCCAGCAATTGAGCCAAGGGATCATTCGCTTTGATATGAATCAAGGCCAAATGATTTCAAAACAACTGGGTTGGAGCGAGAAGTGTCTTGGCTTCAAAGGTCCCGAAAGTTCGCTAAGTTATTTAGCCAAGTATGACGTCCGCAAAGTAGAACAGAAGTCGGATTCCGAAACAGTGAATGTGACTGAGGGCGTCGATCGACTACAACCAGTGATCCGCCTGTCGGATGACGGTCCCATTTTTCGCTGGTAGTTCTGTGGATTCGGTCCGCGATTGGCCATTCTGTTATAAGCAACCGCTGGATTCTTGCAATGATGTCAATAGGTTGTAATCCGGCGTCGACCGGTTGGTCACTTGGCGTGCTGTAAAACAAGACAAGTGGTTAATCTCCAGGTGCCAATGGTGATTGGTTGTGGTGCGCTGGGGGCAACGCTCCTAAGAAGCCTACGGTCCAACTTCATTTGGCGGCGATGAGTTCGCGAAAAATTTTGGCAGCTTGTTCGGCTTGCTGCTTTACCAGAATAGTGAAGATCTTTGTGCATCGTTGTGCCATGCGTCATGTCTCATGTGTTTCCGGGGCGGTTTGCCGCACATTTAAAGTATCACTTCATGCGTTATCTAGCGCAAATTTTTCCAACCCCTAGGTGCTGCTTCTGAAATCGTCCAGACGTTTGTGTCTTTAATCGGCACTCGTTGGCCGGGCGTGAGAAGTCAATTGGCAGGATGAGTAGTTTCCTTCGTTGGCTGGCTGAAGCACAAGCAGGAAATTACCATTTTTCTTGGACCGGGAGTAATCCGGTGGGATGGCGTTAAAAGTGGATGGATTCACTTTAGCCATTTTTCGAGCGCAACGGTCTCGATTTTATTTCGTTAAAGGGCCAAAGTCATCTGGACCGCCTGTCGGGTGTGCGCGATAAATAGGATGCCGCGTTGGAAGTCATTCATGCAAAGGAATTAAGTCATGAGGCCAACGAAGACTTTTAGCGACACGTCATTTGTAGTGCTTGTTTTTTGCATTACTATTTTGGTTGGACGTCATATTTTGGATGACCAGCCTGAGTTTAGAAGTTCTGGGGGGCAGTTTTTCTTGGGTTCGAATGGAGCCTTTCAATTTGCTACGAACTAATGACGGGCGAGATGCGGTGGAAATCTTTGGCGGTTACGGTTTCGATGTTGAAATTTATGCGATTGTGCAAGGACAGTCGATCAAGGTTGTTGCTCCGACTTTGGTCAAGCACAACCAACGCGAACTGCAGCTAAAGTAGGATCCTCCGCCTAGGGCGCTTTGGATTTCGGTCTCGAAGGTGGCGTTCCCTGCGATTCTGCTTTTTCTTTTGCGGTCACACGATGGGGGCAACAGGTTTTGGATTCGCGAGAATTCGCTTGAGACGCTGGCCGCAAAATTTGCAAAATTTTGAATCGTTATCATGGCTGGCACCGGTGCAAAGATCGCATCGCAGAGAAGCATCAGGCGACGCAGCATCAGAATCTGCCGAGCCCTTCTTTGCGAATTCTGCTGACACAAATCCTGTTGGCACAATGATTAAACTGTAGCCCAGCAAGATCAGCACGCTGGATACCGCTTTGCCGGCTGCCGTTCTTGGGACGATATCGCCGTAGCCAACGGTGGTCATGGTAACGATTGCCCAGTAGATCGAACTGGGGATGGAATCGAATTGCTGGATGGTTCCCGTATCGGATTCGAAATGTCGACCCTCGATTTCGTACATCAACGTCCCTGCAATTGTGACCGACACGATTACAACAAACAGGAAGACGACCACCTTGGCTCGAGCCTGCCAAACTGATCGCCAAAGGTCGTCTGATTCGTTGACCAACCAAGACAGATTGAGTACTCGAAAAACTCGCAATAACCGAAGTGTTCGGATCACGGCAAACGATTGCGCCGGTGCTCCAATCAGCCACGTCAAATACAGTGGCAAAATCGAAAGCATATCGACGATGCCGTAAAAGCTAAGGGCGTATCGGAAGGGTCTTTTTACGCACATCAGTCGCATTATATATTCGATGGTGAACAGCGCCGTACAAGTCCATTCAATTGACAGCCAGGTGTTGCGAAATTGTGGTTGGTCCCAGGGCGAAACGGTTTCCAGGCAGATGATCACTAGGTTAAACGTAATCACGGCCAGTAACAGTAAATCAAAGATTTTCCCGCTTGGCGTGTCTGCTTCGAAAATAATCTTGTGCCAAGTGTCTCGCCAATTGCCTGTTCCCGGCGGCATTAGCTGTTGCGAACCGGAGTATTCACTTTTATGCGTGGTCGCTGGCATAGTGGGGCACACTTGTTGGCGGAAAGGAAGGCCGTCGATGTTTCCTAAATCATAGGTTAGGCGATGGTGTGTTCCCATCAGGGGGCAAGGGGAACGCTGCCCGAATCGAAGTGGAAATTCCCGCGACGTTATTCGGTGGTTGGACCGACGCAACGGCCGGTCAGTGACCACGGCTAGGAGCAAGAAAAACAAAAGCCTACTACGCGATGATTCGCAGCAGGCTTCGTGAATTTCAAGCGATCGCCAGGCCAGCCAATGGCTTCGCCTAGTTCTGCGACCAGTTGAACACGGTCATCGCGTCAATCGATCGAACGTAGATTTGAATTTGATTGTCGCCTGTAACGCCCATGCCGATATGAGCCCACGAATCTGTAATGCCAGGCAGTTGATACTGGCTAATGATTTCGCAGTCATCGGGGGAGGCTTTAACCAGGCGAAGCACACCATCGTTCGAAAGCACCAAGAATTTGTCGCCTTGGGTTACAAAGCTGCAATAGTCGCCAAAGCTCTTGGGGGAAGTCCACTTTCGTTCGCCAGTCTTTAGCTCCAGGCAGCCCATTCGCCCGTTCTGCAATAACATATACGCGTATCCGTCGATCACGGTCGGAGTCGACATGTAACCTTTCGCGGGGCTGGACCAAGCGGTTGACACATTGTTCGAATTTGACGAACCACCCTTGGAAGCTGGGATCTGATACAAATAGGATTGGTTATTGTAGGAGCTGGTGAAAACGCTATCCTCGAATTCGATTGGTGTCAGAATGTTCATGCCACGAAAGCTAGGAACTTCAGTTTGCCAAAGCACTTGACCAGTTTCAGGCTCCACGCCGGCCAAATTGGTTCGGGACTGCACTAGAATCTGCTGCTTGTCCTGCATCTTGGCGAATGCTGGAGACGAGAAGCTACCGCCGCTCATCATGCCGCCATTTTCTTCCATGGTGCGGAAGACAACTTTGCCGTCTTCTTTGCGAAGTTTGAAGAAGCTGTTTGCCGCTTGCAAGTAAAGATGTTTTTCGTCCATCATCGGCGAGCAGACCGCACCGAAGGATGGCATGCCGGTTTGATACTCTTTTGCGAAATCGATCATCCAAAGTTCTTTTCCCGATTCAGCATCCAAGCAATGGAGGGTGTCCAGGATTCCCACCACGAAGACTCGTTTTCCATCGCAAGCGGGCGTGCTTCGGATCCATGAACCATTGGAAGCGGCAAAGAACGGTACCTGCATGGCTCCGGGCCAACGTGCCTCCCATTTCACTTCGCCAGTCTTCAGGTCCAGCGCCCGAACCACTTCCTCCTTCTTTTCTAATGTTTCGGTACTGTAGATGTACTTGCCGTCCGTGATTGGGCCGGAGTAGCTGGGACCTTGCTTGGCTTGCCATAGGGTCGTTAAGTTCTTCCCATCAATAGACTTAGGCCACTGTGGTCCGGAAAATTGGGTGTCGCGCTCGGGACCACGCCACTGGTTCCAAGGTTTGGGTTTGTCAGTGATTGCCGCGGTAGTCTTCGCTGAGGGGTTCGCGTCTTGAACCGGAAAACCGCAGGCAGTGGTCAAATTCGCTGCGTCTAAAGCGAAGATCGCGGCGAACGAGCAAGCAATCGCCTGTCCGATGAACCCAGACGGCAGAAGCTTGGGACACTGCTTTCCACTGCTTTGGTGGGCAGTTGAGATCGGCTTGTGTCGTGGATTTGGAGTCGCAGTTCCATTTGAGTGGTTTGAACTTGTTTGCTTGCTTGAAATTGTCAAAGTAATATTTCCTTGCTGACGCGGGGCTTTTCGGACCGTTTGTTGATACGAAATTCGTCGCTTTACCGCGTCGGATTCATAAAACCGCCGTTTCTGGTCCCGTTTGCGGAGATCGGTTGGGAAAACTAGTCCGATTTCGCTGGTATTCCGCTGGTTGAGACATTTTCGCAGGCGATTCTGGTTGCGGTTGATTCGCGAAAATCCGGCAATTCAGCTAGAGTATTGTGATATTGAACTGGAATCAGCGGTCTTAATGGGCGCCTCCGGAAGAGAATGCTGGTGCGTTTGTAGATGCTTGATCTAGGGCGGAGCGGGTAGTTTTGGGTATTAGTAGGACTTGCCAGACATTTCTCAATTTTGAAGCGGACGAGTCCCGGTTTAGGGCGGAGTGGAATAAGGTCACAGGTCGAATAGGTAGAATGCCGAATTACAGACTTGGGCAGGGCGAATCGTAGATGTCAGTTGAATGGGCCGATGGATTTGGTGGGCTTTTTTAAGCTTGCAGATAAAGTGATAGAGGAACCGGAATGATTACCGAAGCAGATAAGAACGGCAGTGTTGAACCTAGAATTTCTGGCCCGATTGCTGACCAGTATGATTGCATCGTGATGGGTGCCGGTCCTGGCGGTGGATCGACTGCGGCGATCTTGGCTCAGCAGGGTTGGAAGACATTGTTGGTCGAGCGCGAAGCGGTCCCTCGGTTCCACGTGGGCGAAAGTCTGATGCCCGAAACCTATTGGACTTTTGAAAGACTGGGTGTTTTGGAAGAGTTCAAGCGTATTGCGTTTACTAAGAAGTGTGGTGTGCAATTTGTTAGCAGCGACGGCAAGGAATCACGCCCGTTTGTGTTTGCCGAAGCGGACTCTCGTCCTTCTGCCGAAACCTGGCATGTGGAGCGGGCAGATTTAGATTGCCTACTGTTCGACACCGCAGCGAAGAACGGTGCGGACTGCCGAGACATGACTCGTGTTCTAGATGTTCAACTGTCGGACGACGGTCTGCATCAGATTCAGGTCCAGCAACCTTGCGGCGAAAAGAAGTCGGTCCTGGCGAAAGTTGTGGTCGATGCAACGGGTCAACAGTCGCTGATCCCTACTCGATTGGGCATTCGGAAAATTGATCCGAATTTGAAGAAAGCGGCGATCTGGGGTTACTTTGATAATGCGAAGCGAAACGCTCCAGGTGAAGCGGAAGTCACTTGCATACTGCACACCGACGATAAGGCAGCTTGGTTCTGGTACATACCGTTGCGAGACGGGCGGGTCAGTGTGGGTGTGGTTGGTGACAATGATTATATGTTGAAGGGTGGTCAATCGCCGACTGAGAAATTTGACATGCTCCGCCGACATTGTCCTGGACTCGTGCATCGATTGGAGAACGCGACCGAAGTGAGTCCGCTGCGGGTGGCAAAAGAATTTTCATACACGACGACACAGCGGGCAGGACGCGGCTGGGTTTTGGTTGGCGACGCTTACGGCTTTATCGATCCTGTGTATTCGTCGGGTGTTTACTTGGCGTTGCTAAGTGGTGAACGTGCGGCTGATGCCATCGATGCAGGTCTGCGTGCGGGTGATTTGTCAGGGGAAGCACTTTCGAATTGGACAGAATCCTTTGACCAAGGCGTGGTTTGGATTCGTAAGCTGGTTCATGCATTTTATTGCAACGAATTTAGTTTTGGCGCGTTCATGAAGGCCCATCCTGAACATGGGCAGAATCTGACGGATCTGCTAGTTGGCAAGGTTTTTGCAGGAGACCCAGGACGGATTTTCAAGGACATGGATCCTTGGATTGAAAAGTCGAAGCAGATGGCCAAAGAGGGGATCCCGATGGACACTGCTTCGGATTCTGACATCGCAATTGCCTAACAGACACTTGTTTTGTGTGAGGAACGCTTGGCATTTGTCCAAAGTAGCAAGTGGGTTTGTTTGCAGTCGCGGCAGTTGGACGGTTAGGCTCAGGGCTAACGATGGGGTATCTGAATTTGTTTGCCGCGAGGTCTTCTGCCGGTAGGTGAGTATACTGTTACCTTCGAACGAATCGACTAAGATTCCTTCGAGGGTTTTTTATTTTATAGATTCAATTGATTTGCAACGCGAACGTCCATGTTTGCGTGGGAGTAGATAGGTCGTGAGCGAAGGTTACGATGCGATACTGTTGGTTTCCTTTGGTGGTCCTGAGAAACGTGAAGACGTGGTTCCATTTCTAGAGAATGTACTGCGAGGCAAGAATGTTCCGCACGAACGAATGTTGGAAGTGGCGGAGCATTACTATGAGTTTGGCGGCGTTAGCCCAATCAATGAACAGAATCGGCAATTGTTGGCGGCGTTGCAGCAGGAATTGAAGGCCAATGGACCCGACTTACCCATTTATTGGGGAAACCGGAATTGGCATCCCATGCTGGCTGATACCTTGGAGCAGATGAAAGACAATGGAGTCAAGCGATGTCTGGCGCTGATGACTAGTGCATTCAGTTGTTACTCGGGATGCCGTCAATATCGCGAAGACTTGGCCCGTGCTCTGGATCAAGTGGATGGCGGGATGGTGATTCACAAATTGCGAGTCTTCTTTAACCACCCGAGTTTTATTCACCCGATGGCCCGTGCGACCAAGGAAGCCTGGCTAAAAGTTGCCGATTCTAAGCGGTCGGCGTGTCGGGTGCTGTTCACAGCGCACAGTATTCCGAACGGTATGGCTGCGGGTTCCAACTATGAACTGCAACTGCGAGAAGCTTGCCGATTGATTTCAACGGAAGTGGGCGTTCCCGAAAGTCAATGGGAATTGGTGTTCCAAAGTCGTAGCGGCCCTCCTACTCAGCCTTGGTTGGAGCCCGATGTGTGTGATCGAATCCAGTCGCTGGTTGACGAAGATGCAGTGCAAGGCGTAATTGTGGTGCCCGTTGGGTTTGTGTCGGATCACATGGAAGTTTTGTTCGATTTGGACACTGAAGCGAAGGAGTTGGCGGAGAAGTTGAACATCGATTTTCAGCGAGTTTCGACCGTTGGAACCGACCCGGAATTTGTGGCGGGACTTCGCCAATTGATTCAAGAGCGAACGGACGACCACCCACGGTTAGCGATGGGAGAATTGCCCGCGAATCACGATTTTTGTCCTCTGAATTGTTGTCCTAGCGGCAGGCCGGGGGCGGTGATGTCTGAAACCGTGGCAGGCGCTGATAAGGCAGGTACTTGATTTGCTGCTGCAGTTAAGATTTTGAACGAAAGTCAATTTGTACCCCATCTAAGCAGCGCAGCTTCGGAGTAAGCGTTCGGGGTGGGATCCTAGGGTGAACTGAGCGAGCGTTTATGGTTGATTTTGGGCTCAAGCCCGATGACGGTGTCGTGATTGTAGACCACGGTTCGCGTGTGGACGCAAGTAATTTGGCTTTGTTAGAAGTGGCCGATTTGTTTCGCGCTTCTTTGGATCACCCTATTGTGCTGCCCGCACATATGGAACTGGCAGAACCATCGATCGCGGATGCGGTTGCCCAGTGTGCTGCAATGGGAGCCAAGCGAATCGTGATGGTGCCATTCTTTTTGCTTCCCGGGCGTCACTGGCGAAAAGACATTCCCCAACTAACAGCCGACGCCTGTAAAGAAGTCGGCAATTTGCCATTCTTGGTGACCTCGCCGCTGGGTGTCGCTCAAGGCGTTGTGGATGTCCTGGCTGGGCGGATGCAGTCATGCCTAAGGTTGGCGGAACTTGATCAAGCGGGCTGTGAACTGTGTGGCCCCGAAAGTGGTTGCTGGAAGCACGATAAGGCCCTGGGATAAAGTTCTTCGGTTCAATTGGGTGTCGAGTGCTCTTGGTATGGGGCATTTAGGATGCCAAATATTTTGGATCCCAAGCTGGTTTTGGACTGACAATAGAAAGATCAAGTTCGGTCAAGAAAAGGCAAAAGGCCATTGAGTGATATGAATGGCCTTTTGCAAAATGAGCAGGTTGAAAAATTTTGTCGTCTTGATTAGCAAGTGCTTTTGTATTCAAGTGCTTTATTGAACCCAGCTGGCCAAGTATTCTTTGATAGCCACCGAACTGGTGTAGAGAGCGTTGGCTTTGGGGATAAAGAAAATTGGATCTTCACCGCTGGCTTCTGCGCGGAAGTCGACGGGAATCGATTGCAGTTCCAAGGCTTGGCGGATGGCCAAACGACTGGCTCGGGGCATGTGCCAAGCTGAAGTAATCAGAGCGTTCTTGGTGTTCAACTTCTCTTTCAGAAATTCATCGATACGAAGCATTTCTTCTACGGTGTTGCGTCCACCAATGAAAGTGTAATCCGAATCAGCCACACCATAGGAGTTCAAGAATTTTCGTAGCGCTTCTTCATAAGCTGTCATTGGGGTCGCTTCTTCGGCAGTCGACTTCGCATTTGGATCTGTGGCTGCAGGTTCGGTTTCGTCTTGCCAAGCCGATGGACCTGAAGTTGGAAGTAATGGGTCGCCCGAGTCGGCATCGCTGTTCAAGGAATCCGGAACTGCAGCGGCTGGGTCTGTTGTAGCCGCTGGGTCTGTTGCACCTGCTGGGTTATCCGCTTTGGGGTCGTTGTTTGCTGGAACCGGCGTTGGTTCCGCTGCATTATCGGATAGTTTGGCTTTGGCTTCGTCTTCGAAGTAAAGAAATGGGCAGCCTGTGAAGACCAAGTGCTTAATCTTTGCACGCTTGTAAAGTTGAATCGCGTCCATCACTCGTTCGCCGCCGTCGTTGAAATCTAAGTGATTTCCACGAACCAAGTTGGCTCCGCCGCCTAAGACGAACGCGTAATCAAATTCCGCTTCGTCAGCTAACGTTACATTTTTTTGTGAGTCTTCCAAGCCGCCAATCAAATTGCTGGCGACACTGGCATTGCCCAGTAGATTCAGCGCCAACAGGGTTAGCCAAAGCGCAGCCGCCAAGAATTTTTGTTTCGTGAACGTGGCGACCATTGCGTTGATAAACAGCAAGATCCACAACAATCCGACGGGTGAGAGCAAGGCGGTGATAAACTGCCGACCCACGAAAGCGCCCTGCAGGTACCAGATTAGGCCTAGGGCTCCGCCAATAATTAATGCACACAGAATCATCACCCCAACAATCGTGCTGGAACCGGATTCTTTGCCATCAAATTCGTAATCGTCGTACATTCTGTTCCTCAACTATCGTTCAATTGCCCGGAATTCAAATTGGAGATTGGCCGGCAGGGTCCAAGGCGTCTTGCGGAAGCTCCGCAATGTAAATAGCCGTTTATCATAGCTTTTTTCTAGCCGGTCCCCCAGTCTGCCGGTGCCGGTTAGGCAAAATAATCACTACCGCTCTCCTCTTAATTGGGAAAATCCGTACAGTTAGGGCCCCAGATTAACCAAGTTGTTTAGATTTCCAGAGCGGAGTCCTTTGGGATCAATCACCACACTGTCGAAGCCAAGGGCCTTGATCTGATCCAGCAACGGGTGATTGTGCTGCGGGTGATTCGTCGGAGGAGATGTCGGAGGAGATGTCGGTGGATCGGGTGTTGAGCCTGCCAGATTAGTTGAGCCTGCCAGATTAGTTGAGGTTGCAGTTTCTCGCTGGAGTTTGATTAGCCGCCAGGTTTCTGCCAGTGGAACTTCGATGGATGCCGTATTTTGGGGCAGCAAGCGGACTCGAACATCGCTAAAGCCCAGTTCCCAAATCATAGCCTCCGCTGATTCGATGCGGGCAAGCCGTTGGGGAGTAACTGAGATGCCGTAGGCGATCCGGCTGGCAAGGCAGGGCGCCGCCGGCAAGTCATCAACCCAAAGTCCGAACGCCGTGGCAATTTGCCTGACTTCGGCTTTGCCAACTTGATACTGGGCCAACGGAGCAAAGACTTGAAACTGGTTGGCGGCAACCAGGCCCGGTCTGTGGTCGGAGAGATCATCCAGATTTGTTCCGCTGATCAAGGTCGCATGGGGAAAGTGATTGGCGATCGCCCAAAGGGCATCAAACAAGTGCGACTTGCAGTAGTAGCATCGATCTTCAGCATTCTTTTGATAGTTTGGGTCCTGTCCCTCTTGAGTTTCCAACCATCGATGAGGCAGGCCAATTTCGCCAGCGGCGTACTTAGCAATCTTTTGTTGACGGTTGGAAAGGCTGGGGCTGACTGCGGTGACAAGCAAGCTTTGGTCAGCGTTTGCAAATTTCAACAACGCGCCGACCACTGCCGAATCTACTCCTCCGCTAAACGCCAAGATCGACTGCTTTAGCCGTTGAATATGTTCGACCATCGCGTCGACTTTGGCCCTCAAAGAGCCAGGCATCTTTTCTTTGTTTTTCTGGAAGTTAGAGTCCAGATCCAAAGGCCGCAGAGGTGCTGCACTGGCCGCCCAGGGTGTTGTGGGTTTTTCGTTATTCATGATCCGGATCCAGAAACACGATGGTGGGCAGACGATGGGGTGTGTTTAGCAATCACAGGTTGCTTGACTGACTTGCCAGTGGCGGACCTGAGTAATTGTTGGCGTTTGAAAAGACTTGCATTGGTCTGTGATTAATCTGAAGCAGGTGCATTAGACTGACCGTTTTCACTTAGCCATTGATAAACTAGGTTCGGTGAAAATTGTTCCAGCCCGATGGCATGACGAGGTATTTTCGATTCTGGGTTCCAGCACAATAGCGTTGGCTGCGTGGGGCTTCCATCGGGGAACAGCCAACTCAAGTCGTTGGCATCTGTGACTTCATCCAATCGGAAGGCTCGAGCAGAGCGAAGGTGAAACTTGGTGCGTATTTTTGGGATGTCGACCTGGTTCAATGTTTCTTCCCATGCCATTGCCTGATTCTGATTCTCAATCGATCCAATCGCTAGGCTGGCTGAGGAAGTCGAATCTTCTAGCGTTTGTGGCAGTTCTTGGGTGGGTGAAGGGGGAGGATCTGCAGGAAAGTAGGCAACCAAAATCGGCCGTTTTAAGCTGATGCACTGCCGCGCCAAGAAGCTGGAATACGCCTGCCACATGATGGGCTGGGCAGGAACCCACTGAGTCCGCCACGCATAATTTGCCAGAGTTAATCCAAGGGCGAATAGCAGCAGGACTAGCCAATATTTTGGACCCTTGGGTACCAGTTGGGCGTAAGTCTCGGTGCCAAATTGTTGGTCGCTGAACGGATCGTTGACCTGGGCTTGGTGAGTAACGCGTAGATTGGAAGAATCAGACATGGAATCGGCAATAAATTTGGGAGGCTAATGGCGTTTTGGCCCACGGGTGGCTGTCTGGTTGAACGTGGTTATGACTTGTTTGGCGGCGGGTGTTCCGAACTGAGTATCCGTTTGTATGCGCTATGACGCAGTTTGCCGCCTTGTTCGAAGCCATAACGGTACGAAGTCCCCCATCGGAAGCAGCAGGCAGGCAAACGCAAGCTTGGGTGCCTTTGGACTTGCCCTGGATGGAGTGGTTCTCCGGTGCGACTAAGCCACGGGGTCAGCGAAGGGCGTTCGAGTCAATTTTTGGGGGACGGTTGCTTTATTGTATGCCAAAGGCAACCGTTACAACCGGGGCAGGAGTGTTTTCAATCGATAATATCGCAATTTTGCCTTGTTTGTGGTTCCGATCTAGCCAGGGCCTACCTTCAAAAAACACGAAATCCGGTTTACGATATCAGAAACCGCTAGGCCGGAAATGAAATTGGGTTCAACGGGCGATTGTTTGCCGAAAGAGTTTCTTACCGCTGAGGGCAGCGTTGGTTGGCCAGCAGGTAGCGGTTGATCAAATTCGCTTAGAACTTGCATGAAATTACTTCCCGATCCAAACACGCCGCCGCCAGCGATATGGCTTTGAAAAAACCAGGGGCTCGGGCCCGGATGTTCAAATGTGAATGGGGAACGGACTTCAAGACGCTTCGCCTAGTTAGACAAGAGTTTGCCTCTGGCATCTCGAACGATTGGAAGAAAGTAAAGTCGTTTCCAAGTTCTTCAGTTTAAGTGCTGCTGATTCGGGGTAACTTCAGACTGTGGTGTGGCAGGGCAGCGTTGTGGCAGGGCAGCGTTGTGGCAGGGCAGCGCGTCTGCAGTTTGAGGGTAAATGCCTACGGAAGTTCACAGCAAGTTAATGCCAGCAAGTTAAAGCCAGAAATCGAGACATTTAATCAATGCTAAATCTTGCAAGTGAAACCAACCAGCGATGGCTGGACCAAGTGGATGACCATATTAAGGATATTTTGATCGATCACGCTCACTGTGAGAAAAAAGCAGCGGGTTGCGCGATGAATTTGATTTTCGCGTATGTCGACAAAACTGATTTATGTCAAGAATTGTCCGAGATCGTCAATGAAGAATTGGAACACTTCATGATGGTTTTAGATTTATTAAAGCGGCGAGATATCGTGTTCCGTAAATTGACGCCCAGCTTGTATGGTCGGCAGTTAAACGAACTGGTGCGAAAATTCGAACCCGATCGTGCGGTCGATCGATTGTTGGTTGCGTGTTTGATCGAGGCACGAAGTTGCGAACGATTTAATCTGTTGCAAAAACACATGGAAGGTCGCGATAATGAGTTGGCGGACTTTTACGGTTCGCTCTTTGAATCCGAAGCCAGGCACCATACTACCTACGTGAAGATGGCCAAGCTTTTTCAACCCGAAGATACGGTTAAAGCCAGGCTGAAGGAAATGGCATTAGATGAAGCCAAGATCATTGCCGATGTTTACCCTTTACCTCGCATGCACAGTTGACCGATGGGCCGCAGAAGATTGGTTGTGGTGCATTTGTGGATAAATTTGTTGTACGTTGTTTTATGTTTGGTGTCTTGAAGTTGGTGTTTTGCTTGCATTCGTTTCTGCCGATGCGAATTAGATTGCGGTAATCTAATTCCGGCAATGTACTTGCGGCAATGTAGTTTTTTAGGCGATTGACGTTTAGGACGAATAGATAGGTTAACTATGCCACAGAGTTTAAATGACGCCATGGATTTGGCGAAGCGTGGATTTCCAGAAGAACATCGGCTGTACGGACTGGAAGAGCAAGTGATTCAGTTGCAGGGCGTGGGCATTCTGTTTTACAACCGCGGTTGGTCTGTCGGAACCAGCAGCAACTACAGCGTCGTCAGCAAGCGGGACCCTTTGGAATTGTTGGTGACCGCCAGCGGAATCGACAAAGGCCGTTTAGGTGTAGACGATTTTGTACGAATCAATGCCGCAGGCGAACCGGTGGTCCCTAACCAGCCAAAGTCGTCTGCCGAGACGATGCTGCATGTGGTCGCCGCCAACAAGCTACCTTGGGTAGGTGCGATTCTGCACACTCATAGTATCTGGGCGACGATTCTTAGCGATCGGTACTTCGAAGACGGCGGCATGAAGATAAGCGGCTTCGAGATGCTAAAAGGCCTGTTGGGTGTTAAGACTCACCAGACGGATTACTGGTTGCCGATTTTTGAAAACACTCAGGATATTCCCCATCTGGCGGAACAAGTGGGAGATTGGTTGGACCAGTCGGCCCCGCCCTATGGAGTTCATGGATACCTGATCCGTAAACACGGGCTTTATACATGGGGCAAGGACCTAGATGAGGCTCTTCGGCACATTGAAATTTTTGAATTCTTGTTAGAATGCATCGGCCGCCAGTTGTTGCTAAAATAAGTGGGCAGCCGGCACAGTCAATCAACCTGACAGGTCAGGCAGGTCAGGTCAGGGCGGATTCGTTTTCGTCACAATGACGCTGCTCAGTTGAAAGATGTTTGACATCACCCAGGGGCTTGTCGCAAACTAAGCATCGCATGAAGAATAAGTGGGATAGGCTATTGTTCACGTGTTGCTAATGTCTTGCCTTGACCGGATGCCGATTGTCAAGCGGATGTTTGGCGTCAAGTGAGTGTTGGCATCAATCCAAGCGATTTGTTGATTCCGCCCATGGATCGACCTCAAATTTAAATTATCTATAGGAGCCAAAACTGATGGCAACCGTCCACGTTCCAAGTGAGCAACGCGACATTACTGAAGTTTCGGAAATTCGTTCCTTTTTGGAACCGTACGGAATTTGGTATGAAAAATGGGATGTCGAAGGTCGCATTGGACCTGAAGCCACCAATGAAGAAATTCTTGAAGCGTATCAGCCAGAGATTGAACGCCTGAAGCAGCAATGCGGATTTGTGACCGCCGACGTGATCAACGTCTCGCCAGAAACTCCTGGCTTGGATGCCATGCTGGCTAAGTTTGACAAAGAGCACACTCATAGCGAAGACGAAGTTCGCTTCACGGTTAAGGGCAACGGCGTTTTTCATATTCACCCTGAAGACGGAAAAGTTTTCAGTGTAACGGTATCTTCGGGAGATCTAATCAATGTGCCTCGCGGAACCAAGCATTGGTTCAATCTTTGTGGCGATAAGATGATTCGGTGCATCCGTTTGTTTGAAGAAATGTCTGGTTGGACGCCCGAGTACATCGAATCAGGAGTCCACAGCGACTATGCTCCATTGTGCATGGGGCCTTCTTACTTGCATGCATCCGGTCCTTCGGACGATTTGGTGAAAATGTAGTTTGCTTGGCCCGCTGTTTTTTGTTGCAATGTTGGGTATCCACATTCAACGCGGGGACTGTTGGGTGTGAACGGTGGTTGGTCCTGTTTGCAATTGGGTGGAATTGGGCTATGAAACACAGCACGTTGCTGTTGGATTGTGAGACAGCAACGTGTTTTTTGCATTTGTGGATGACTAGTTAATTAACGCTTCAAATCCGGAAATTTGCTTTCGTTCGGAATCTGCCGAATAGTCTTTGTTCAGGAATTTTGGTGCAGAGGTTTTGCTTAGTAGGACGCCGAGATCGGAATTACTAAGGTCTTCGAAGACACGTTCAAATTGTTTGGCGGACATCCCGATTTGTTTTTCGAATCGTTCGCGTTGCTGGCTATTCAGGCCGTCAAACATCCCTTTGGTTTCCAGGTTGATCAGCATTCTTCGATTGTTTCGATATTCTTCATCGTTGCGTCTGGCTTCATTTCTAAGGGTCTCCAACGGTTGTTCATCAATTTCTAACCATTGCGCCATCGATGGTAAGTGCAAGAAGGTTAGCAGACCCCACCCCGCGATTTACTGGAACCGGATCCAGTGTAAGTATTCAGGGGGCATCATAGAATACGGCGTTAAATCGTTTCTGGTAGTAATCATTGGCCTGCTTCCAAGATTGAACGCTTTGTGCTTCGGGTAAGTTTCGAAGTCGTTCCTCAGGAAATGGCTTATCTCTTGCTTGGACGATTTTACCCAGAACACTCTAGAAGTCTTCAACGCTTTCGGCATTTGTTTCGCGTGCAAGCAGCAATAATGTCTCGCGATCGTCTGGCTTATCGGCGTCGATGGTGTAAGCGGGACCGTGTAGTAATTGCTCTGGAAATTTCAAGGCGGAATAACGGTATTTCGAATAATTATCCAGCTCCGTTTCTAGTTGACTAAAACCAAACTACAACAAGCGGGATGCATTTTGCTTGCTGGCGATCAATTCTATATTCTTCAGTCCAACCCCATCGTCTAGTTTCTTTCGCTGCTGCTTTGACAGCGAGGAAAGAAGGTCGCTGCAAGCTAGAAGCATTGCTTGTTCCAACTGCGGCTTTATTGTTTTGGAAATCCGCAGCCACTTTTTTCTGATGTCTTGAATTTGGTCGAGTGTAAGTTCGATTTGTTTACCAAAGTCGCTGTCTGAAAAGTAGTAACTGGGTCCGTGGTATGCAAAATACCCGTAGGAGGCCATTCTGCGGAATTCGATCGGCACACCGGGCTGTGAGAACCGTTCCAAATAGCGATCACGCGCTTCCAGAAACCATGCTTCGCCAGGTTCTAGCACCTTCCTTCGCGTCCTTTCTGGATCGTGGGGAAAATAGGGAGGATTTCCGATGACATCGATCTGCACAAATTGCTCAAAGGTCAATCGTAGGTACATATTATCCGCATCCCAATCCCACAGGTTTTCGTGGAAATAGGCGGAATCCCAACCAGGAAAATCTCTCTGGAAAATGTAATTGTAGTTTTCATAATTATGTACCGGACGCTTGCCAAAAGACAGCTAGAATGATTTCGGACTCTTCGTCGAAAGCTATTCTTGCCCGATCGCAGCCTGTGTTAAAGTTGGCCGAGTGCCCATGTTTCTAGCTTCAAATTTCATCATGTTTTTTGGAGCGGCAATCTTTTCGTTCAATCCAGCAGAATCTATTTTATGGTGGAATTCGAGTCTGGGTTCTGTGCGGCGAAGGTGGGTTTACTATCATAGATGCCGTTGGTCACCGATCGCCTGGGAATGGATGAACAATCGATTGGGTTATTTGGGACGCCTGCTAATTAGGGAACATTCATGGATAGCTTGGAAAGTACAGTCAAAGGGATATTGTTGGATATCGAAGGAACGACATCAAGTATTTCCTTTGTTCACGATGAAATGTTTCCGTTTGTGCGGAAGCACTTGGAAGCGTTTTTGTTGGAACAATGGAATGAAGATGCGACCGAGCGGGCCATTGAAATGCTGGCCGTCGATGCAGGTGTGGATTCGGCGGCCGATTGGTTTACAGGTGCAACGGATTTAGCGTCGCAACATGCGGTTGTGATCCAAGAGGTGAAGCGTTTGATGGATGGTGACGTCAAAGCGACGGGCCTGAAACAATTGCAGGGCCTAATCTGGCAGGCTGGATTCGACAGTGGACAATTGGTAGCTCATTTGTGGCCCGAGGTCGCAGGCATTTTGCAGATGTGGAAGCAGCAGGGATTTGATTTGCGAATCTATTCTTCGGGCAGCATTGCAGCCCAGAAGCTATTCTTCGGGCATTCGGTTGGCGGTGATTTACTGTCCTTAATTTCGGGACACTACGACACGACGATAGGGGGAAAGAAGGAAGTCGCCAGCTACCAATCGATTGCAAAAGACTGGGAACTGGAACCGGCCTGGATTCTGTTTATCAGCGATATCCCGGATGAATTATTGGCCGCAAAGACCGCCGGATTCCGAACGGCCTTGAGCGTCCGGCCTGGGAACGCTCGGGTGCCCAGCGATCATGGCTACGCTAGCGTCACCGACTTTGGACAACTAAAGTTAACCCTTGGGTAGGGTAGGGCGTTGTTAACGATCGACGGAACGACGGATTAAGGAATGCCTTGGATTCGGATCAGACAACCGTGAACAATTGTGGTTTCGCGTTCGTACTTCAGGATACTATGCTCAAGACAGGCATGGTGTCGACGCTTGGAAGCCACAAGAGACATGGGTTCGGCGAACGATTCTACTGGCCAACGATCCACACGAAGCGAGATTCGAAGGCGAAAAATACTCCACGAAGGAGTCATTGCAAGGGTGGGCTGCAGCGATTGAACCAAAGCTGTTGCTACGATCCAGGTTGCGATGTCCCAGAGCCATGATTGGCGAATTTTGTGACCGGTGCCGGTTACTATTTCACAGGTCGTGGATGGAGTCGCTAACGTGATATCGTGCAAGAATGTTCATGCTTATTTTTCTGTCAACAATCGTGTTGTTGTTGCCGTTCCCAGGGCGGCGTTTCTAATTGCAATGGTCGGTTTTGTTTTTTGGGGGGGTGGGTTCGTTTGTGCCGACGATGTTGTTTTTGACGTGCCTGGCACTGTGAAGTGTTATTTGCTATCGGAATCGATCACGACATCAGGCCAGGTAGACCCGGCAGGGCCCGAGGTTGCCAATCTTGCAACAAACCTGAGCCAGGCAGCAACCGGGCCGAGCGGATCGCACGCGATCGCGTCTTTTGCTGGGACCGCTGGGCAGAAACATCCTCGTGTGACCTTGGCCACCGCAAGTCACTCAAGTGGGCTGGCGAGATTGTTGGCCGATCGATCGCCGACGCAGGCCGGCGGCCAGGGAACTGAAGGTTCTCTCTCTCGAAGATACGCAGTCCAGGCGGTATCACAAACCAAACGATATTTGATTCCAATTGATGTGACGGTATTGTTTGCCGACGCCGATCGAGTGGAATCGGTAATGTTCGAGATCATTCCTCAAAGTCATCGCTGGCAAATTGTGGATTACGCGCCTCAAAATCAAAGTATGACCAATTTCGAAGGTCCGATTTCACTGGAGACCAAAAAAGATGAGAGCGGCGGTGTGATTGGCGATTTGAAGGCGGGGATTCCCGGGTATGCCGATCTATCATTGCATGTGGATGGCGGAAAGAAACAAAATTCACTCAGTCGCCAGCAATTGAAGGCCCCTCAGACTCAGGTAGTCACTAGTGGATTGTCTCAAAGGGGCAGTGGTGCATTTTTCAAGTTACAGGCTTCGCGAGAATTTGTGATTGAGGGCGGGCATCGATTGGAATTGATTTTCGACGCGCCTGCAACTTGGAGAGGCGACGTGATTCAAGTACATTGCCGTGCCAAGACCACCGATTCAATGGTTGTCAAAGACTTTCTAGTTGCCGCATACATCGATGGTGATGCACAATCGGGATACCTAGCCCAGCACTTGGCCAACGCCGATCGCATGGCAACCAGTTTACTGAATCGGTTTCAGGTTACTTATAAGAAGCCTTCGGGTATGTTGGAAGATTTAGAGGCTCTGTTGAATCGGCGTTCGGAAAAAGATGTCTTGCAGCCATCGCAAATTCAAAACGCAATGATCTGGGCTACAGACCTGCGGCAAGTTAAAGGCAGCGAACAATTTCCCGCGAAAATCAAAACTGCCTTGGAACAATTGATTGAAGCCAAGCGAGCGATGTTGACCCTTTCAAGGTAGATGCGGGGCGGCAAATTCTGAAATTTAAGTAGGGAGAAACCACCAAGCAGCAGTGCGGCAGGATTGTGGGGCGACTTGATTGACCTGCAGGCGGTTTCGCCAATGCACCGGTGGGAAAGTTAAGTTCAGGCGATGCAATGTTTGCCCGCTGGCGGTTTTCGCCCAGTGCCACCCGGGACAGGTCGCCTTTGTATGCAGGTTTAGGTCAAATGCCGGTTGCAGGGTTGGAAATGGTATTCTTTTGGGCGAGTTTTTCTGAATTTAGGGCAATTCCAACCCGTGAATTCGTCATGCTGTTGATCTGCCGATACAATGTTAGCTGGATGTTAATCTGAAACATTGTCGAAGTTGGGTAATGGAAGTGATGAATCGGATGGAAAACGTGGACCAGCAATTATTGATTCGTGAACTATCGACGATCTATCCGCCCGAACGGTTAATGACAAAACGCGGGCAATTGGCTGCGTTTGAAAGTGATGGCTTGACTGTCTTTCGGACTCGACCTTTGGCCGTGGTGGTTCCCGAATCGATTGACGAAATTTCTGCCACGGTGAAAGTGTGCCAGCGTCTAAGCGTGCCTTATGTTCCTCGTGGCAGCGGGACCAGTCTTTCTGGTGGTAGTGTTCCGCACGGCGATGGGATTGTGATTGCTTTGAATCGAATGGATAAGGTTCTGCAAGTTGATCCGGTTCAACGCATTGCGGTTGTGGAAACGGGCACGATCAACGCGGAAATCAGCCGTGCGGTTTCCCGCTTGGGTCTGCATTACGCGCCGGACCCTTCTAGCCAGCAGGTGTGCACGATTGGCGGCAATCTGGCGTTCAACGCGGGTGGGGCTCACTGCTTGAAGTATGGGATGACCAGCAATCATGTGCTGGGTGCCAAAGTCGTGTTGCCAGACGGTGAAGTGGTTCAGCTTGGAAGTTCCAGTTGTGAAAGCGTGGGTCCGGATCTGATGGGGATGTTTGTTGGCAGTGAGGGCTTGCTGGGCATTGCGGTAGAAATTACTGTGCGTTTGATGCCCAAGCCGGAATCCTTCTACACGGTCTTGGCAGGATACGCTTCTTTAAAGGCGGCGGGTGACGCAGTAGCGGCGGTGATTGCTTCGGGACTATTGCCTGCGGCGTTAGAGATAATGGACCCCATGTCGATGAAGGCTGCGACGATGGCGGTGGGCGTTTGTTATCCGGCTAATGCCAAAGCGGTACTTATTGTAGAATTGGATGGAGCCAATGAACCAATAGAACTTGAAAAAATCAAGTTGCAAGGTTTGATCGCTGAATCGGGTGCGATGGAAACGATCGTGGCTGCGAATGCGGATGAACGCGCGACAATTTGGAAAGGCCGCAAGAGTGTGTTTTCGGCAGTAGGTTTGTTGTCGCCAGATTTCTTGGTTCAAGACTGTGTGGTACCACGAAATTGTTTGGGCGAGGTGTTAACGGAGATCGAAAAATTATCACTCGAGTATGGCATTGCGGTGGCGAACGTGTTTCATGCCGGAGATGGCAATCTTCATCCGCTGATTATGTTTGACGGGCGGAAAGATGGCCAGTTGGAACAGGCCGAAGCGATTTCTGCGGAAATTATTCGCTTGTGCATTCGATACGGAGGTTCGATTACGGGGGAACACGGTGTCGGAATGGAGAAGCGTGAGTATTTGGATGAAATGTTTGGACGATCGGATGTCGAATTCATGAGGCGGTTGCGAAAGATGTTTGATCCCAACGAAGTCGCCAATCGCGGTAAGATGTTCCCCGATGGTGAACCTGCTTCCTTAAAATTAGTGGGTGTTCACCCATTGGAACGCGATGGAATCGCCAGTCGAATGTAGGGGCCAGTCACCCTTGATCTTAATAGACACCCTTGATCTTAATAGACACCCTTGATCTGAATAGACACCCTTGATCTGAATAGACACCCTTGATCTGAATAGACATTGTGCGGCGATCCGATTGTGGGTGTCAATGATCAAACTAAGGGAAACCGGGATCAGATCAAGGGAAACCCAGGCCATAGTCAGGTAAACTGGTTTGGTGGCTTTGAGCTGCTCCATCATTGTTGCCGTTTTAGATCAAAGATTAATGAAGATTGAATCATGCCCGAGTCCGAAGAATGCGAAAATTTGATTCAGCAATGGGCTCAGGCAATCACTAAAGCAGGTGTGGGCGATCGTTTCTATGTGGAAGGTGGCGGCACCAAGCCCGCATTGCATGGGCATAGGACGCACGAGGCTAAGACGCAGGCTCCGCTCGAAGAAGAACCTCAGGGCAGTGAGCGGAATTTGATTGGGATTTCGTTGAAGCAATTGACGGGTGTGATCGAGTACCAACCTTCGGAATTTACGATCACCGCGTATGCGGGAACGCCGATAGCCCAAATCAATGAACTGTTGGCCCAGCATGGACAGTACCTGCCCTATGATCCCCCGTTCTTTTCAATGAATGAAACCCAGGGTAATGCAGAATCGCCAGAATTTTTAGCGCGTCATGCTTCGGCGCAGCGGACGACCTTGGGGGGTAGTGTTGCCAGCGGAATTAATGGTCCAGGTCGGTGGCGCTATGGTGGCCTGCGAGATTTTATTTTGGAAGTCCGGTTCATTGATGGCTCAGGTACGGTACGGCGCGGCGGGCGTCGAGTGGTCAAGAACGCGGCGGGTTTTGACATCCCTAAATTAATGGTTGGCAGTTGTGGCCGGTTGGGTGTGTTGGCGGACGTGACCCTAAAGGTTTTTCCAAAACCGAAGGACTATTTGACGCTACACTTCTTAAGCGAAAATTTGGACGTTACCCTGGAGATTCTGTCGACACTGGGCAGTGGCCCGTGGGACATTGACGCGATTGAAACACAATTGGACGGATCGATTTTGGTGCGATTGGCTGGGGAAGCAGAGGCGTTGGCAAAGCACGGCTCTCGCATTCAAACCAAGTTAACCAAATTCTGCAGTAGCTTCTTGTCGGGAGCCGAGCAGCAACAAGTTTGGGCCGCTCAAGCGGATTGGCTTTGGGGGTGTCCAACCCACACGCTGGTGAAGGTCCCATTAACTTTGCGTGATATTTTTGAATTAGATGAAGAGCTAAGTGAATTGGACGTGGAACGAATTTATGGCAGTTGCGGCAATGTTGCCTGGTTGCGTTGGCCAACAGACCCAGAGAATTCCTCGTCGAAGATCAAACGAATTTCCAAAGTGTTGAAGTTGCAGAAGTTGCAAGGCTTGGTGGTTCAAGGGCCGGCCCAGAGTATCATCATTGGGCATCTTGGGTTGGGGCTTTTTTATGACCGACTGTCGAAGGTTTTTGACCCGCATGGTCGTCTGGGAACATTTTAATGCTACACAATTTGAAGCCTGACGAACTTGGTCCGATGGGGCCAGAGATGGCGGACGCGATTTCAGCGTGCGTGCATTGCGGTTATTGCCTTCCGTCTTGCCCGACTTATCAGTTGCTGGGGCAAGAACAAGATTCCCCGCGTGGGCGTATCTTCTTGATGAAGGAGGTTTTGGAGGGGGAATTAGAGCCCAGCGAGATTGCTGAAAGCATCGATCAATGTTTGGGTTGTTCCGCTTGCGTGACCTCTTGTCCGTCTGGGGTTGAGTACGGTCACTTGCTTAATGGCTATAAACATTTGAAGCACCGTCGTCGCGGTAAATTTTTGCAGCGACTGCGTGATTCGCTGGTTCAGTCGACATTTGCTTACCCGAATCGATTTCGATGGGCGATTCGTTTTGGACGGTTATTCAAACCGTTTTCGCGTCTGCTTCCTGCAACACTGCGACCGATGTTGGAATTGTTGCCCGATCGCTTGCCACACCCAGTGGTTTGGCCGAATCAAATTGCGGCCGAAGGAAAAGTCAGAGCCAAGGTCGTACTGTTAACTGGGTGTGCCCAAGATGTTTTGGCGCCTCGGATTACCAAGGCAGCAATTTCCGTTTTGGTTCGCAACGGGGTTGAGGTGATCATTCCTGAAGGTCAAGGCTGTTGTGGCGCTTTGGCTTGGCATGCGGGGCAGGTGGACACGGCAGCAAAAATGGCCGGCAATTTAAGTCGTAAACTTCCGCTGGATGTGGATGCAGTGCTGACAACCGCGGCAGGATGCGGTTCGGCCCTAAAAGAATATGGCTTGATCACCCTAGGAACGCCTGATCATCAAGTCGCAGAAACGCTTGCTGGGAAAACCAAGGATATCTGCGAATTTTTGGATGAACTGGGAATGGTGCCTAGTTCCGGTTTACCTCGGTTGATGCGAGTTGCCTACCATGACGCATGCCATTTATTGCATGCTCAGGGGATCGATTCGGCGCCTCGGCGACTGCTCAAGAGCGTTGCGAATTTGGAACTGTTGGAACTTCCTAATCCCGGTCGTTGCTGTGGATCTGCTGGCAGTTACAACATTGAACAGCCAGGGTTGGCCGAACCGTTGGGCCGCGATAAGGCCCGTGAAATTCTGTCAACCGAAGTGCATGCAGTGGCGACGGGTAATATTGGATGTATGGTCCAATTGGAACGTCATCTTACTGATTCCAGCAATAACGCGCCGCCGGTTTGGCATACCATCGAGGTGCTAGAGCGTGCATTTCGCCCCAGATCATTAACGGAAATGGATCAGGATTACCTTCGTACCGAACCCAGTTATCGTGGGCAATAGTCGGTCGGTAGGAAATGGAAACAGGGAACGACCCGCGGATGCTAGCGGCGTTGAATGTGAATTGATCTAGGAAAGAATTCGGTCGGCATCTAAAACTTTGGTGTCCTCCGGATAGACGGGAAGGATCATCCGAAGAATTCCATGGATTGGAAGAAAGTGCGAGACACTCTGGTGAGCGGATCTTGGGTAAAGAATTTATCGATTTGGGCGACAAGCCACGCCATTAAGCAGGTCCTGCAACTTGGCCCGCGTACGCAGAACTTGAGGGTTTTGGACATGTCCGAAGGCTTTTGCCCTCCGCTTGCGCCGATGAAACGTCCGGCTATTTTGGTGATGTGGCATGAGTATATTTGCTTGCCCATAGGGCTAGGTTTCAATTCCCCAGTTACTCTTTTGGTCAGCCAGCATCGTGATGCGAATTGGTTGACGACATCTGCCCAGAAGATGGGCTTTGGCATTGTTCGTGGTAGCACGACCCGCGGTGGTTCATCGGCCCTCCGAAAACTAAAAGAAGTGGCTGCCACCGATTCGATTGTGATCACGCCCGATGGACCCACTGGACCACGGCGCGAAATGAACATGGGCGCGGTCTATTTAGCATCTCTTTTGCAGTTGCCCATTATTCCCGTGGGCGTTGGGTTGCGTGACCCATGGCGTTTAAAGACGTGGGACACATTTGCGATTCCCAAACCTGCCAGAAAATCAAGAGTCATCTTTGGTCCAACGATCGATGTGCCACGAAAATGTCCACGTCATGTGTTGGAACAGTACTGTACCGCGATTGAATCGGATTTGAATCATTTGACGGCAGTCGCTGAGGACTGGGCCGCAGGCGACCACGAGTACCAAGGTGCTTATCGGTTGGGAATCGTTCGCCGTTGGAAAAAAGCGGCAGTCGCGGCGAATGATCTACCCTTGCCAATCGTCAATCCTAACAGCGATACCTTGGCCAAGGCGACTGCAGGTGCAGTCGAGCCCGAAGTAAGTGACCTGACCAAGGCCGCCTGATTTTCTTCCAAGTCGGTAAGCAGTTTCCCCGCTTAGCTTTTCAAGTACATCATCAACACGGCGATGTCGGCGGGAGTGATTCCGCTGATGCGACTGGCTTGGTCTAAATTCACGGGACGGATGCGGGCCAATTTCTCTTTGGCTTCCCCTCGCATGTGTGTGATGGTCGAAAAGTCTAGCTCGTCTGGAATCTTCTTATCGCCAAGTCGTTTTTGGCGTTCAATCGCCGTGTTCTGACGATTCAAGTAGCCCGAATACTTCACGTCAAATGTGACCGATTGAGCCACTTCGTCCGAGAATTGCCGAAGCAACGGTGTCACTGATGCTAAATGATCCCAAGTGGTTTCTGGTCGGCGCATCAGCTTTTCCAGCGTGTTGTCTTCGTGCCGAGTCTTCGCCAAAATTTCGGTTGCTCGATGGATGTCATTCACTTTGGTTTGTAGGCGATCGTAGCGTTGTTGATCAACCAAGCCCACATCAAAAGCTTTAGCGGTAAGACGACGATCGGCATTGTCCTGACGAAGCAATAGACGGTACTCGGCCCGGCTGGTGAACATTCGATATGGTTCATCAACGCTGCGCGTAACCAGATCATCGATCAAGACACCGATATACGCGTGATCGCGTGCCAAAATCAGTGGCTCTTTCCCAGCCAACTTTAACGCAGCGTTAGCGCCGGCGATCAAGCCTTGGGCACCCGCTTCTTCGTAACCCGTGGTGCCATTGATTTGACCAGCCAAGAACAAGCCGTCTACCCGTTTGGTTTCCAGTGTTGGACGCAGTTGATCGGGTGGGCAAAAGTCATACTCGACCGCGTATCCGTAACGCATGATCTTTGCGTTCTGAAGGCCTGGGATCAGTTTCATCATTCCATCTTGGACATCCCGAGGCAGGCTGGTCGAAATTCCATTGACGTAGACTTCGGTTGTGTCTCGGCCTTCGGGTTCCAGGTACAACTGATGGCTATCTTTTTCGGCAAAGCGAACCACTTTATCTTCGATCGATGGGCAATAACGAGGGCCGCTGGATGAAATTTGCCCAGTATACATCGGCGAACGTCCCAAGTTATCGCGTATCAATTGATGCACTTGGTCGTTGGTGTGAGTGATCCAGCAAGGGATTTGTTCTACCGACAGCTGATCATGAAGAAACGAAAATGGTTGTGGCTGGTCATCACCAGGTTGAATTTCGGTTTGCGAATAATCGATCGTACGGCCGTTAAGGCGTGCGGGCGTTCCGGTCTTAAATCGTTGGATTTGAAAACCCAATCGATTCAGGGCACCGCTAATACCGGCGGTTGTCCCTTCGCCAGCTCGGCCGCCTTCGGTTTTGGCTTCGCCGGTATGCATGACCGCTTTTAAGAACGTACCTGTAGTCAGCACAACCGCGGGTGCCCGATACATTGCGCCGCCTTGCGCCATCACCCCTACGATTCGGTGTCGACCGTCAACTTCTTCGGTCAATAAATCCATCGCCAACTCTTGGCGAGGATCCAGATTGGGGCACTCTTCGACTAATCGTTTGATTTCACGCTGATAGGACTTCTTATCCGCTTGGGCTCGTGGCGAATGCATCGCAGGACCTTTGCTGCGGTTGAGCATGCGGAACTGCAAGCCGGTGCGATCAATGGCCAAACCCATGATGCCGCCCAAGGCATCGATTTCGCGGACAATGTGACCTTTGGCAACCCCGCCAATGGCAGGGTTGCAGCTCATCTGTCCGACGGTATCTAAATTCGCGGTCAGCAAAGCACAGCTTGCCCCCAAGCGGGCCGCCGCCATCGCTGCTTCCGTCCCGGCGTGGCCGGCACCCACAACGATGATATCGTAATCGTAGACACAAGTGTGAGCTGGAAGCGTGTTTGATCTAGACGACATGATTTCTTGGTAGCGCTCAGGCAAAATGGTTGAGTGATTGGAAATGTCAAGTCAGGTTTCTACCGCAACAACGGCAACAGGCAGTCAGTTGAGATAACGTGAGGTTTCCTGTGAAGACCTGCTAAAGTTTAACCGGTTGCAATGGTTTGTTTCAATGGTTTGCCCCAATGGTTTGCCCCAATGGTTTGCCATGCGGCGGGCAGGAAATCCAGCAGGTCGAGCGAAGTCATGGCCGTTTGCCCTAGTTCGAACGCCGCCAGGTCGGCCGCCAATCCATGAACATAACAGGACAACGCGGTCGCTTGGAAGGGTTCGGGAACAACCACCAACAAGGCCGCAATCATGCCTGTCAGGCAGTCACCGCTGCCGCCGGTGGCCAGACCTGGATTTCCCGTCGAATTGAAGTGATCCTGCCGACCGTCAGTTATTAGTGATCGTCCACCTTTGAGAACCAGGGTGCAGCCCAAATGTTTGGCTAAGGCCCTGGCTTGGGCTTGTTGCTGCAGGCGAATTTGGTCTGCGAACCGGGAGGCTTGCCCATCCGACGATCCGTTCGCTGGAAGTTGGGCAATCGTTGATACGTTGGCTGTTGCTGGCGTGTTTCCCTCGGTGTCCGCTTCATTGTTTGAGTCCGCTTCATTTGCTACTGGCATGTGGTTCGCTAACCGCGATCCACACGCAGTCCACAACCGTTGGAATTCACCTGGATGCGGCGTTAGGACTCGGGGCGGCAAATCGGAACGTGGATTGAATTGCCGTACCGACTTGTGTTGCAACGCTAGGCTCAGTGTGTTCAGACCGTCGGCATCGATCACCACTTTGGTGGGGGCTTGGCTGAACAACCACCACGCAATTGCGGACAGTCCTGCCGATTGTCCAACGCCGGGCCCAAACGCAATGACGTCATATTTTTCCGCCAATTTTTTTATCACAGGCAAGGCGTCTAGCGACAACTTTCCTGACGCCGTTTGTGGAAGGCCGATGGTCATCAGGCTGGCATTGGCTGCCGCGATTTGGGGTGATACACTCACTGGCGAAGCGATTGACACCAGGCCTGCGCCGCTTCGCAAGCATGACGAACCGGCCAACACAGCTGCCCCAGTCAATCCGGTCGACCCTGCAATGATCAAGATCCGGCCGTAGTCACCTTTATGTGATTCGGGCAAACGTTCAGGCAATTTGAAGGGCAAGGTAAAGGTAGACATCCTATTTCACGTCGATCCATACCAGTCGGTGATCGGAGGCCTGAACCAACGTATGTTCAGGTAACGAATCTGCAGGCCAGAAGACACCCGCAGAAATCACTTTTAAAGTTTTCGAGGGTAACACATAGTCCAGACGCAGGTTGCCAACGCGATTGTCATTGAAGTCCGACGTATCTGCCTTGGCTGGACCTTTGTGTTTTAAATTGATCTTCCCTTGCCTTTGACTGGTTTGTTGGCCGCCAATACTGGTGGGCAAGTGCGACGCATCAATCAAAGGATGGTTCAGTAATTGGTCGATCGCGTTTAATGACGAATCGCCATCATTGGGATCTGCATTCATGTCGCCGGCCACAATAAACTTTGCGTTTTTAGGTAGACCGCCTCTGGTTCCGTTGTCGTCGACCAAGTAATCCCCTCGCGATTCATCTAGAGCATCGGCCAGAAGACGAATTTCGTCGTGATTGCGAAGTCCGTTTCGGTCTTCAGGGCCGTCAAAGACTGGCGGTGTTGGGTGTGCGGCTGCGAAGTAGATCGTGCCTTGAGCAGTAGCAATGGGTAACAGCCAATGACTCTTGCTGCTCAGGCGAAACACTTTACCTGCGGTCGGCGAATAGTAAGCGTTTTTGGTTTCTGGATTAACGGGCCAATTGGCGTTCGGCATGGAGGTCCACAAAAATTTCTGGTAGGACCGAATACTGTTTTCTTCAATTGGAAATTTGGAAAGGACCGCCATCGCGTATTTCCCTGGAAACTGTCCAAACCCAAACGCATCATCTGCTTCGTCAGATTTACCGTTGTTGTTGAAGTCGACGGTCGATGGAATTCCGGTATTGCTTTCGGCAAAATAACGATAGGCGAATTCGATTGGCTGCAATTCGCCTTGAGATTCCGCAAGATAAAGATCGTGAAAAACATCTAATGCTTTTTGTTCGGGATCGCGATCAATTTCGCAGATCAAAAGAACATCTGGGCGCACGCATTGGATGATCTGGGCAAGTTGCTGGGCTTGTTCGTTTGACCCGGTGGACAGTTCTTCCAGAAGTTGTCCTTCTTTGTCTCGGTTCATCGCGGTATTGAACGTAGCAAATCGCACCGTACCTTCTGGATGATTCAACCATGGTCTTAGGCCATCGTTACTGTCATCGTTATCTGCGACAATCGCAGATGTTGCGGTCTGAGTTTGTGCTTGGATGGTTGAAACGTTGTTCAACGTCCAAAAAGTGGCAGGCAGGATTGTTGCCAGCAAAGCTACGATCAAGCTTTCACTAGGTGAAGTGTTTTTCACGCTGCATGACTTGCGGCTGCCGACGGTGAGCGATAGGAGGTGAAACATGCGGTCGTCCAAAGAGTGTTCAAAAATATTGGGTTGGGCTGGCTAGATTTCTTACGCGATCCAAGGCACGGTCAGTTGTCCGGATGAAGGATCTCGTGCAGGCAATGGACTGATTGGATGAAATAGCCTTCGCCAAATAAGTTTAAATGGTTTATCAAATGATAGAAGCGATAGACGGCGATTCGTCGCTGAAAGTCACCCGATAATGGGGAAATTTCTTGGTAAGCGTCCATGAACCGCTGCGACAGACCGCCAAACAAGCTGGTCATGCCAAATTCGACTTCGGCGGGCGCGTAATAAACAGCCGGATCAATGATCACAGGTTTCCCTTGATCGTCGATCCAAAAGTTGCCATTCCATAGGTCACCGTGGATCAGACAAGGCTTTGCCTTTACCGGGCTGGCTAAGATTTCGGGTAGTTTACCCAATAGGGATTCGCAAAGTGATTTCAGTTCATCTTGATAGTAGCCGTTCTGTTGAGCCAGGCGAAATTGCGACTCCAGTCTTTGGGTTAACCAGAAGGTGATCCAGTCGTCATGCCAATCGTTGGGCTGCAATGTTGCCCCCAAAAAATTATTTCGTTCCAAGCCAAAGCGATCATTGGGCAATGCTAAATGCATCTTCGCCAAGTTGCGACCAAATGCTTCTTCAGACTTGGCCTGGAATCCTTTGCTGGATGACGATTCAATAAATTCAGTGATCAAAAGTTGTGAAGGGTTTGCTGTTTTCTCCGCATCGCAATTTGGATTTGGAGGCAGTGGAAAATTCGGTTCGCTGCTGTGGATCGGTGCGTCGTCGATATGCCTGTCTTCCCTAGGACTGTCGTCCGGGGCAGCGATCACTCGTGGCACCCGGACGAAGGGTTGTTTTGCCAACGCCCCAAGTCCATGGGCTTCTGCGACAAGTGGTTGGACGGACATCAGTTGATCTACGGACTCTAATCCGTTTTCTGAATCTAATGCGTTTTCTAAATCGTATATATCGTCGGACTCGTAGATGTCCTGTTGGGCCGGCAATGGAACCTTGACTACGAAGGTTCCGACGTTGGTGTCGAGGCGGAAGATCCGAGCGAATCCACTGCCACCTATTTGGCGAATGAACTGAATTTTGGTTGCCTGTTCTATTGATCGACCCTGATTCTTTGCATCAAGTTCGATCTGATCCAGGGCATCTATTTGCCAAGCGTCCATGGTTCACTCTTGTTTGGTTTGCCACGTGCAGTGGGTTGGCTTAACGGGCTTCGTTAGCTTCGCTTCATTCAGGTGCCGCCAGCAATGCGTTGATGATGGTTGGGCACCCTGCTTGAAGCATGTCTAGCACAAATTCGAAACCTTCATCGCCACCATAGTAAGGGTCAGGCACATCGCTGGGCCAGTTGTCGTCTAGGAATTCACTGAATAGGCAGACCGTTGCTTTTGGGTTGCTGTCCAATTTCTTCAGATAGTTTAGATTGTCTTGGTCCATTGCGATGACCATGTCAAAATTCTGTAGGTCCTTTTTTTCAACTTGGCGGGCACGGCTGGTTAGTGAAATCTGCCGATTGCTTGCCGCCTTTCGCATTCTTGCATCCGCTGGATCGCCAACGTGATATCCAGTGGTCCCGGCGGAATCAATGACGATTTGATCGGTCAGTTGGTGTTGGTTCACCAGTTCTTGTAAAACGCCTTCGCCCGCTGGAGAGCGGCAAATGTTTCCCATGCAGACGAATAGAACTTGTTGTTTACGCGAGGAATTCATCACTTATTTTACCGTTGCGATTGCCAGACGATTCATTGTTTTCAGCTTGGACTGTTGGTTTCTAGTCGGGGCGATCCAGGTGAAACCTGTTGAGGCCCCGTTTCAGGTAGAAACTTGGCTACCCTTTATTGTACGTCAATCAAGCGATGTATTCGAAGGGCAGGGCGATTGAAAATTGCAAAGCGATCCAGTTTTTCATTTCACTTCGCTATCGCCACCGGTTTACCTGAGTTAGCATTGGCCGGAAAATGCAGTTTGCAGTGGGTCTTGTTGAGTAAAACGAATGGCGGGAGCCAGCGTTTATTCGTGGAATTGGGAAATCAGCGTCGATGTCGAGATTACACTTTGATTCTAAATTACGCGGCTGTCATTGGATCGCAGGTGAACCCAGCCAGGAAGGTCCGGCCGATTTTTTCGCGATCAATGCAGAGACAGGTGAGCGTTTGCCGTGTGATTTTGCAGAAGCAACCCATGCAGAAATCGACACAGCATGCCGTGCTGCCGAAGATGCGTTTTGGGAATTTAGCAGTGAAACGGCAGAGCGTAGGGCCGCCTTGTTGGACGCAATTGCCGACCAAGTCATGGAGGCCGGTGACATACTGTTGGAACGCTGCCAGGAAGAAACCGGTTTACCACGGGCTCGGCTGGAGGGCGAGCGAATGCGTACCGTCAAGCAGGCAAGATTGTTTGCCAATGTGGTGCGTGATGGCAGTTGGGCACAACCGCGAATCGATCATAGGACGGTGAATCGTCCAGGCAGTCCGGCGCCGGACTGCCGAAGTGTATGGATGCCCGTAGGACCGGTTGCCGTATTTGGCGCCAGCAACTTCCCGTTGGCAATTAGCGTGGTTGGGAATGATACCATAGCGGCCTTGGCGGCGGGTTGCACCGTTGTGGTTAAGGCCCATCCCGCCCATCCGGGTACATGCGAAATTTTGGCTCAAGCGTTCCAGCGAGCCATTAAGTCGTGTGGGATGTCGCCAGGGATTTTTTCACTCCTGCACGGGCGAAGTTATCAAGTGGGGACAAGCTTGGTGCAGCACCCTGCGATTCAAACGGTCGGCTTTACAGGTTCCTTGGCCGGAGGTCGTGCACTTTATGACGCGGTCGGGCACCGGGAGCAACTGATTCCCGTGTTCGCAGAAATGGGAAGTGTCAACCCGGTTTTCTTGTTGCCATCGGCGATTAACGATGAAAAGAATCGGTCGCTTTCCAGTCAGTTGGTCGCCAGCGTTACAGCAGCAAGCGGTCAAATGTGTACGCAACCAGGCTTATTGTTAGGAATAAAAAGTGCAGCTTGGCAACAGTTGGTGGCAGAGGTTGGGGATCGAGTCGCCCAGCGTTCGCCTTACACTTTGCTGCATCAGGGTATTACGAATTCTTATAAGCGATCAGTCCAACATCGAGCGGAAATTTTGCACCCGGTCAGCACCGTTGCTGGTTCTGCTGAAGGCTCAGTTGAAGGTGGTGGAAGTCAGGTGGAAGGGATTGTTTTTCAGGCGGATATCCAAAGTCTGCTGGATAACGCTTCCCTACAAGAGGAGATTTTTGGACCAACCAGCGTGTTTGTGGAGTGCCATTCGGTCGATCAAATGGTTCAATTTGCGTTGGGAATGAAGGGTTCGTTAACCGCGTCAATTTTTGGTGACGAGGAAGATCTGAAAAAGGCCGCTAAGTTGCTTCAGGTCTTGAAACAGAAGGTGGGTCGAATTGTTTTTAATGGCTTGCCAACGGGCGTCGAAGTGAACCATGCGATGATGCACGGCGGGCCTTATCCTGCCGCGATTGGTGCCTTCACATCCATTGGCACCGGTTCTGTTCAAAGATTTGCTAGGCCTGTCTGTTTGCAGAATTGCCCCGAAGATATTCTGCCTGCTGATTTGCAGAGTGCCAGTCGCAACGGAGTCGTGCGATTGATTGACGGTCGGTATGATATTGGGATCGAGTAGTCTTTTGTTATGAAGGTTCTTCATTGGGCGGAAGGACAGGGCGATTTTGATTGAAGTGTCCATGGAATTGAATTGCGAAGTTTGCATTGTCGGTAGCGGAGTGATCGGGTTGTCGATTGCCTATCAGTTGGCGGTCTCGGATCCCGGTCAGGAGAAGAAAATTGTTGTAATGGATGCCACGCTGCCAGGCGCTGCATCATGGGCAGGCGCCGGCATACTTCCGCCACCGACCAAGCAATCAACACATGATCCGCTGGAACGCTTGCAACAGTTGTCATTGCAGATGATGCCGAAGTGGTCGAGTGATCTGCTGCAGTTGACCGGGATCGACAATCAATATCAAGCGTGTGGTGGATTCTATTTGGCAAAAAGCGCCGGCGAATTTGCAGCGTTGATTGGTTTGAAAGGATTTTGGGAAGACGTTGGGATTGAATTCCGCACCAGAACCGTTGACCAATTGCAAACGTTGGAACCCTGGGTGGCTGGGCAGTTGAAGGCGGACGACTATCGCTTGATCGCGGAAATACCTGGTGAAACTCAATTGCGAAATCCGCGTCATTTGTTGGCCCTGCGGGCCGCTTGCCAATTGTTGGGTGTGCAATTTTTTGCAATGACTCAAGATCAGGCGAATGACCTTCAACTTTCTGACGATCGACGCGTTTTGGAGGTAGGGCGGGGTGCTCGGGTGCGGTGTAACCAAGTGGTCGTGGCAGCGGGCAGTTGGACCTCGAGAATTTTGCAACGTTGGTTGGGTAACAAGGAGCCGGTAGTTTCGGTTTTCCCCGTCAAAGGAGAGATGCTTTTATTTAAGACGCCACAGCCGATGTTTAGATCGGTCATCAATGTAGGGACTCGTTATTTTGTACCTCGTTTGGATGGGCATGTTTTGGTTGGATCGACCGAAGATGAGGTCGGCTTCGCAACCCAAGCGACGCAGGCTGCAAAGTCCGACTTGTTGGCTTTGGTGGATGACGTGCTGCCAGACCTGCGTCAATTTCCCTTGCTTCAGCATTGGGTTGGGTTTCGCCCCGCCAGTTTTGATCAAACGCCGACCATTGGCCGTGTAAAGTCTTGCCCCAACATGGTGGTGGCCACTGGGCACTTCCGCAGTGGCATTCAGTGGTCCATCGGCACCGCCATTTGCGTCGCCGCTATCTTGCGAAATGAAACGCCGCCGTTGGATTTGCGTGTTTTTCAGCCAGGTCGTTAGCCAGGTCGTTAGCCAGGTCGTTAGCCAGGGCGTAAGTCCGCGTGAGAGACGCTGCCTGAACTTGATCGTGAATGCGTGACCGTTATTTCTCAGCTCTTGCCACCCAAGTGGCTGGCCAATCAGGAACAATTGACAGAAATGGTGTAAGAATCTGTCGGATCATTCGACGAAGTACCGTTGAATTGTTAACATGCACACCTACAAAATAATGGCTGCTGCCAATCATGGGGGCCACGAAAATCTACCTTGGTTTCTTGACGTATTTAGAAAGTGAACATGAGTGACGTTGAGTCCAATCACCCGACCAAAGATCCACAACCTGCACTAGCCAATGATGCTTGGGCAGCGGAAGTGAATCCGTTGAACTTGCCTGGTCCGGATCACCCGATCGCCTTGGAGTCGCCTGCCTCGATTGCGATTTTAGGCAGTGGTCCGATGGGGCTAGAAGCCGCGATTTACGGTCGATTTTTGGGCTATCAAGTTGCCGTGTTTGATCGAGGCGAGGTTGCCGAAAATGTAAACGATTGGGCTCATGTGCGAATGTTTACGCCGTTTTCAATGCTGCATTCTCGAATCGGCAGATCGGCCATTGCGACTCAAGATCCCGAACATGTGTTTCCTAACGAAGATGATTTGGTGACGGGACAACAATGGAGAGACATGTACTTGCTGGGGTTGGCAAACACCGATTTATTGCGATCCAGTTTGCGAACCCAATCAGAAGTGCTTTCGGTTAGTCGATCTCGCTTTCGAAAGCACCGTGAAATTCAATCGGATACTCGGACGCAAGACGCCTTCACGGTCGTATGGTTGGATCGGGAATCGAACGTCGAACAATCCGACGAATTTGATTTTGTGATCGATGCAACAGGTTCCTACGGTAATAGTAATGGGATCGGCCCCGGAGGTGCCCCGGCGTTGGGAGAGCGTGATTTGCGACGACGTCTGGAAGACAATGCTTGCTTACAGCAACGATTGTTTGTGACCGTGCCGAACTTCAAGCAAGCCCAAGACCATTGGAAAGGCAAAGCAACGCTGGTTTTGGGAGATGGATTTTCAGCCGCAACTTCATTGGTTGGCCTAAACGAAGTATTGGGTGATCCAGCCAAACCCGACGGCCAAGTGGTTTGGCTAAGTGATAAGACGGTTGGCCCCAATGGTCCGTTGCCTGAATATCCCAGTGACCCGTTGCCAAGTCGTGATCAATTGAGTCGGCAAGTGAATCGAATCGCGGTGAATTTTCGTCGTGAATCGTTAGATTGCCTTGAGGCAGGATTCAATTTTGTTTCCAATTCGAATGTGACATCGATTCAATGGAATCCTGCTGAGGATAAGTTTCAGGTGACCGTGCGAACCTGGGTCGATGTGGACTGGTCGGCTGTCGAAGATGATTTCGCAGAGCCGGATGACCAAGAGTTTCGTTTGCAGTTTGATCGAGTGATCATCAATGTTGGCTACCGAGGTGATAACGAATTGTTTCGTGAATTACAAATGCATCTATGTTATGCAACCGAAGGGCCGATGGCGTTAGCAACTGCTTTGGTTGGCAGTTCGGGCGATTGCATGACCGCGGTTCCGCCGGGAGTAATGACGGCCAGAACGACCGAGGGGCGATTCTTTTTGTTGGGCATCAAGAGTTACGGTCGGCTTTCCAATTTTTTGTACCGAAACGGCCTGGACCAAGTGCGTGACATCTTTCGCTGGATCGTGGGACGATCCGATTTGGATCTGAACAAGACCTTAAAGTTCTAATCATTGGGCCGGCATGCTGCGTAATTTTTACTTAAGATTTCAGCCAACATCGCTCAGCGAGAATGCAATGGTTACTGTTCGCTTGGCAATTCCTGTGATTGTCGCGTGGGATTGAGTTTGGGTTTTGCAACGGGATGAAGTTTCAAGTGTTAGATAAAACAAATGATGACGCCTTCGCCTTCGCCTCGATCGCGATCAAGCATCTAGATACCCTTTGGTTCCAGGTTTCAGGAACGCTATGTAATTTGACTTGTAATCACTGTTTCATCAGTTGTAGTCCAAAGAATGATTCGTTCGGCTTTATGTCGTTGGCCACAATCGAGCCTTATCTGCAACAAGCAGCAGAGCTTGGTGTCAAGGAATTCTACTTTACAGGTGGCGAACCGTTTTTGAATAAGGAAATGGTTGCCATTCTGTTGCGCACTTTAGATTTTGGCCCGGCTACCATTTTGACCAATGGCACGGTTCTGAAGGACGCGTGGTTGGAGCAATTGAGTGCAAAGTTGAAAACAATTGCTTATGGATTGGAATTCCGAGTTTCTATCGATGGTTATGATTCCCAGACCAACGATCAAATTAGAGGGCTGGGTACGTTCGAGCGTGCACTAAAAGGCGTTGGGAAGTTGGTTGAATTCGGTTTTCTGCCGATCGTCACGGTGACTCGATTTTGGGAAGAGGAAGATGATCAGACGATCATCGAAAAGTTTAAATCTGCCTTAGCCACTGTTGGCTGTCTGCAACCACGCCTGAAGATCATGCCGACATTGAAGATTGGCGCTCAGGTCCAACGCGGAGGCGGCTACATGGATCAGGAACGAGTTGAACCTTGGATGTTAGAATCAGTGGGGCATGAACACTTTGTTTGCTCAAATAGTCGGATCGTAAGCGAACGCGGGGTCCATGTGTGCCCGATTCTTCTGGAATCAAAGGATTCGGTTTTGGGTGATCGTTTAAGCCAATCGCTGGTACCTTTTGAACTGCGGCACGGGGCATGCTACACGTGTTACCAATACGGCGCGATATGTTCCAATTCGATAAGTAAGTCGCGTGAAAGTCAATGAAAGCCAACGATTCTAAAAACCAAGAATCCTCAGGGTTTACGCTGGAAAGCGAGTTCCAAGTTGGCGATCGGATCGCTTGTTTTGGTGGACTTTACAGTAACTACTTGGCGCTGCAAGCTGCGATCGACGACGCCAAGTCCCAGCAAATTTCGCAGATGTATTGTTTGGGAGACTTGGGAGCGTTTGGCCCGTATCCCGATCGTGTGTTCCCGATCTTAGCCGAGCATAAAGTGCTGTGCGTGCAAGGCAATTACGATGATTCCATTGGTAACCACTTGGATGATTGTCAATGTGGCTACACGGACCCACGAGATAACCATTTCGCAAAAATTAGCTACGATTACACCCTGGCGAATACCTCTGAAGTCAATCGCCAGTTTCTGAAGACGTTGCCAAAGTCGCGTACTTTGCGAATGGGGAATTCCAACGTATTGTTGTGTCATGGTAGCCCCAGGCAAACGAATGAATTCTTATGGGAAAGTGCAACCAGTAGTCTTTTCTTGAATCATCTGTGCGATCAATACCAATGCGATGTGATGGTTGGAACCCATAGCGGAATCAAGTGGCAACGTGACTTGGGTGACGGCCGATTGTTCGTCAACGTAGGCGTGTTGGGTCGGCCCGAAAACGATGGGCAATTGAACGTTTGGTACGCGTTGCTTACGGCTAATGCGAATGGCGTTTCAGTGGAATTTCGCCCCGTGGAATACGACCACCAGCGTCTGGCCAACGAAATGCAAGCCGAACGCTTGCCTCAAGAATTTGTGGAAACGGTTTTGACGGGTTATTGGACCACTTGCCTTGAAGTGCTGCCGGGAAAAGAGCGTTTGGCTGGAAAGCACTAACCGCCGCACGTAGCGACACCGAGACAATCGCAGAGAGTAAACGTACCCGCGGTACTCTTGAGGAAGCTGTCATTGGACTTCCGTTGACCGTTTCAAATTTCGCAACGCAGTGACTAAATCGCGTTTCGCTTCTCTTCCAAGTGTCCCACGGCTTTTCAATGGGAAGTGGATCATTTCGTGCTGTCGCTATCCGTGCCGTTGGCCGTCTTTTCCTTTGGCTGGCTGCGAGTGTTGGGGTCGGTGTTGGAGGACGAGGCGGTTTCTTGGGGGATCGCTGGCAGGATATTCGATTGGGAACGCGGATGTTCGTCGGGAAGCGGTTGGTTGGAAGGTTCGGTTGTTTCCGAGCTATCGGGCGAGGCTAAGAATTCGATTAGGAACAAAGAAATTGGAACCGTTTCCAATTCGGTCAGTCGAACTGGAAATCTGCCTTCGCCCAAAACCAACTTGACATTTTTGGCGATGTTTCTGGCGACGATTTGATCGCTCCTGACCACCACAAAACAACCGCCCGCGGCGCGAATCAAGTCGGCCTTAGGAATCGGGAAACGATTTTTGTCATCGGTGGGTCTGGCGAAAACCATTTCTTGATTGCGTTTGGGATCATCAAAGATTCGGTAGGGACCATCCAAAGCAAATGTACAATAGTGTTGAAATTGGCGTCGCCTTTGGGTGGTCATGGGCAAGAGTTCTCCGACCAGCGCGCGATCTTCAACCAAGCCAGGGCATAGCACCACCGGAAGTTGGCGATCCGCGTTTAGCGAACGAATCGTTTGGCTAACTTGTGCCCAGTGTTCTTGGTGCATTTGAGGAAGCTTGCCAGTCCAGATCGATTGCAACAGTTCAGAATTGGTTGCCAAGCCAATCGCAATGATCAACGCGGCGGTCATCCAACGAACCCGAGGCCACTGCCAGATGCCGACCATCAGGCCTGGAAGATAGAACCCCGCAGTCACCGATGCTACAAAGTAGCGCCAGTGCGCAACGAATACAATATTCCAGCCTGTTAACACCGCGGCAATTACAGGTGGAATAAACATGCCGCAAAGCGTCAGGACTAAGAGTGGGACCCACCGTCGATCCTTTACAACGCTCCAGCCTTGGTGGGGTTTAATTAAGTACAGCAACTGCAGAATGGCCGCGGCCAGAAGTGGACTGATAAACAGAACAAAAATAATGCTGGATAGGTTTACGAAGAAATTGTCCAATCGCACAAACGATGACCATTGGGAACGATAGGGTAGGATCGACGCAACATGCAGCAGTCCAGGCACGCACAGAAAAAAGATCAAAATGGGTTGATAGACCAACCATCCAACAAGCTTCTGGCGTGACGGTCGTGGATGAATCGTGGCTGACATCCAGCACAATCCCAACCACAACGAAGCAATCCAAAAAATTGTGGTGTAGTGCAGGTAGAACAGCAGTACATTGGTCGCGATCCACGAAATATCAAATCCGCGAGAAGGTTTCAATTCATAAGATTCTTTTTGCCAGTAACGGACGATCAAGGCCAGCTGGATGCAAGCCACCAGTCCAATCGTCGAATAGGGGCGGGCATCAGTTCCGGCAAACAGTTGAATGGGATTGATGGTCAACATCAACGCCGCAACAAAGCCCGCTGCCGATGCGCCAGTCCAACGGTTCAAGACCAAGAAGATGACGACGACCTGAGCGACACTGGCGATGATGGGAATCAGTCTAAGATTCAAAGCCGAGAAGCCAATGCAATCGATCACCAATTTTTCAGCATAGAAAAATAGCGGGCTTTGATTTCCGATTTCTGCACGGTGGGCCACGTCGCTCCAGTTGGCATCAATCACCCACGCGGTATGCAATTCGTCCAACCATAGCGGTTGTTCCGCCAGTTTGATTCGAATGAGAAATGCTGCAACCAGCAAAACCGGAAGTACCCAGATCAACAGAAACCGGAACGTTGCATTCTCGGAATCGCTTAGCGTGATTTGAGTTTTCGAATCCATTTCAGGCACGCCGGTCGCTCGCATAATTCAAAAGGGCCAAAGATAAAGACGGGTACATGAGCCCGCGGTGTTTAAGGTCTAAGAAGACTGGAACCTGGATTATTGATATCCAGGCAAGGCTTGCCAGTCATCACCAGCAAATTAACATTCGATCTAAATCCGATCAGAACGGTCCTTGCTAGCAAACGCGGATCGTTGTTTATCTTAGGTGGTCTGTGATTGCTTTGGTAGTTTACGCAATCGTCAAGCTTTGCCCAGCAGTCATACGACGAGCAAATCTCGTTCGAATCATAACGATCCTGTGCAAAGCTCCCAAGATTCGCACACGATTTTCCCGATGATCCATACTAGCCGAAAATCCGGGCTAACGCATAGCTTTAGCTGGGATCGGTGTGACCGCCGCGATAGTTACCAGTGTCACTCGGCTAGTTTAACGAGAATGCTACCCATCTTGCTTGGCAAGATTTTATTGAAATGCATTCCTGGGCCAATTTTTCAATGATATCAATTGACTAAATTTGGTATCGATTGAGTGGAGCAAGACGTCGTGAAAACCAAAATTCGGTCGCTAGCGTTGTTATTGTCGGCTACTATGTGTGGCGTGGTTTCATTTGAGCAGCATTGCTGGGGCATCCAACAATTGTCCTATGGCAACGATGCTGCTGCCCAATTTTCAGTGGGTGACCAAAGTCCTGGATTGACCGCTTCGACTGCTGGGCAGTTGGGCACTGGTTTTTTTCCAACGGTCACAATGGTGTCCAGCCCTTCAAGTTCCACCTTAGCGTACCGCTACAGTATTCAAGATGCGATTACGGTCCAAGCAGATGGCGATGCGTCGAAGTTGGCGGTTCCGAAAGCTCCCGGGGTTGATCAAAATTCTGATCCATCGGGGCGGCCATTGACGGTGCCTAGCAATGCGGCAACCATGCCCGACGAATTCTATAGAACATCCAATTGCAACTTGGGTCAGCCCTACCGTTTGGTGGATCGTCAAGATACGGGCTTGCGGATTGGCGGTTGGCATCAATTGGGGTGGCACACCCAAGACAACGGCTTGTTCAATAATCGCAAGAATGAATTGAACCTACACCAGAGCTGGGGCTTTGTCGAAAAGGAATTTCAAACCAACCGAGGCATTGGCGTGAAGCTTCGCGGCGATCTGATGTACGGTTTGGATGCTGGGCGGCTTCAAGCGTTTGGAAATGAGCCCTTTGCGGCGCCCGAAGATTGGGACAACAGTTGGGACAACGGCAGTTACGGTTGGGCACTGCCGCAAGCCTATTCGGAGATTAAATTCCAAAGAGCGACCGTTCGTACTGGTCGATTTTTGTCGCCCTTTGGATTTGAAAATGCAGCAGCCGTTGAAAACTTCTTTTACAGTCATACGTACACATATACTTTGACTCACCCGCACACGCTGACGGGATCCATTGTGCAAACGGACTTGAATGATTCGACCAGCGTTTACTTCGGTGGAACCAATGGCTGGGATACTGCGATTTCAGGTGTTGGCCTGGCTGGTATCGGCGGTTTCACTCATCGAATTGACGATAGCCGCGTTCTAACTTACGGCACCAGCTTTGGCGACTTTGGGGCCCGTGGGACTGGATTTTTCAACTCACTGGTCTATGCCGTGCAGGCGACTGACAAAGTGCAGTTAGCATTGCAGTCGGATTGGTTGGATTCCGATTTGACCGAAGACTTCAGCGTTACCGGCTATGGAATTTACAGATTCAGCAAGTGCCTTGCTGCGGGTGCTAGGGTCGAATATTGGGAAACCGATTCTGCATCGACAAACGACGAATCAGCAATCGCATTTACCAGCGGCTTAAACTACCGCCCCCATGCAAACATCGTGGTACGCCCAGAAGTTCGAACGGACTGGAATGGCGCCGCAGTAGCCAAGGGCGATATCAATTTAGGCTTGGATGTGGTCGTGACCTACTAGTTTTACAGTCTAGGTCAAGTGCCGCCAACCAAGGTCGCTTTGGCTTGGCGGCTAAAAACCGACAGACGTTTTGGTGCAGTCTCTTGTGTGCCAAATCTTATGTGCAGTCTCTTGGTTACGATGTCTTGGTTACGATGTCTTGGTTCCAATGTCTTGGTTCCAATGTCTTGGTGCCTGTCGGTAAGCGGTGGAATGCCGAAGCCGGTAAGGTTCCACTGAACTCAGGTTCCACTGAACTCAGGTTGCACTGAAAATTGGCACTGGAGAATGATGGATTAGCCGGACTGGGTGGCGGAAGTTAACGCCAGCCAAGTTCGGGTACTTGGAAAGCCAAGGCCAAGCCAAGGCCAAGCCAAGGCCAAGTCAAGGCCAAGTCGTGGCTAGTGCCGTGGTTGATAGATCGCCGGTTGCTAAATGGCTTCAGGGCCCCGTTCACCGGTGCGTATTCTGACGCAATCGTCCAAGGGCAGAACAAAAATCTTGCCGTCACCAATCTGGCCTTCAGGTTGGCTTTTTCCAGCCAGGCTGATCGCCTGAATGGTGGGCTCGACAAACGTTTCATTGACCGCAATTTGCAACTGAACTTTTCGAGTCAGTGCCACGCCCTGTTGATTTCGATTGATTTCGCGTTGCCCTTTCTGGCGTCCAAAACCTTGGCAGTCGACAATCGTTAGGCGAAAAACTTCGATTGCGGTTAGAGCTTCCTTTACCGCTTCTAGTCTTGATGGTTGGATAATGGCAATAATTAATTTCATGTTCTAATTAAGTCCATTTGTGGCGGCGTCTGTTGTGTATTGGAGATAGGTGGCAGCTGGAATTTGCTTGAGTTACACTTATTTCTTCGTGACCTTGACCGTCGTTTCTGTGACGATGGTGGTTTTGATTAACACGTTTGAATAAGCCTTTTCAGTCACCAGCAGCGAATTCGACTTCCCACTGGTCGCGTAGCCTTCTTCAATTTGGAATTGCATGCTGCCATTGGATTCTTGCCGAGCGATGCGAGGCCATTTTTTCGAAGTCGGATCGAAGTCGAAAGGCGCCTTGGCATCACTGGGGCGAGTGGCGGGATCTTCTTTTTCGTTCGTATCATCGCTGGGTGAGGTTTCACCGACAATGAACTTCTCTGGGAAGTCGACTGTGGTTTGGTAAGCAATTTCAAGCGTCGGGTTGTTCTGTTGCTGGCCCTTTACTTCGTACTTGCAAGCCCGTGAAAGCGGAACGCCGGCGACCACCACTTTCGATTCGATTTCCCAGTTCGAGGCTGCAACTTCGGGGAACTGGACTAGCAGGGTAGCAAGAATCTCCTTGATTCCCTCTTGAGAAATCGTGCTGCGAATCGCCATCGAATTGGGAGCTTTGCGAATTTGTTCGACAATCGTGGCATCCATTTTGACTTCCAACAGTTCACCACGATTCGAGAATTTGACAACGAACGGTTGATCGATGATCGGTGCCACAGCTTCGATTAAACCAGCGGCTAACCGGGCCGCTTTCCCGTTCGCAACTTTGGGGAAATTTGGATCAGTCGATGTTTTGATCAATCCATCGGAAGTTTCCAACTCGAAATCGACCCTTGCATAACGCATTTCGACTTCGGCTGATTCGTCATCAGCTGCTAGAATTTCCCAAGAGATTTGCGAACGCTGGGAAGTCGATTGGGTTGTCTTAATTCCGGCAACATCTTTTTCAAGGCGGATTGTCTGGTCAAAATCAAAAACAAATTGCTCGCCGGTCTTAAATTTCCATCGTAGAAGCGGAGCGGTGTCCTGAATGCGAATGGCTTGGATGTTCCAATGCGCCGCCGGCGCAGCGGAAACGAATCCCTGCAAGGCCCAAACGCTAAGGAGCATGGTGAAGGTCGCAATGAAAAGCCACATCCAAAGCACCGTGGGGTGTTTCGCATAGAGCGGTGGATTACGATCAGAGGGTGAATTCAGTTTGGAATCGGTCACTATTGCAACAAGCATGATTTCTATCGCTGGGAAATGATTTCAAAAATGAAAGCGTTTGGCGAAAAACGCCTACTGCTTGGACTCGAGGACGCGCCCTGGACAATCAACGTTCCCCGGAAAATATCACCGCCCTCAAAATACTGAAATTCAAGAACACTGACACACAGGAACAATGACCTTTAAGAACACTGCCATTCAGGAACACTGCCATTCAGGAACACTGCCATTCAGGAACAGGCATGTCCAAAAGTTGGGAGGCCACCTGGTTCCACTGTGCTAATCTATTTTGATCAAAAATTGCCCGGGGGAACAGCCACGTTACACTTGATGGACCAAAGCCGCTGATCACAGTGTGAAATCGGTGTGAAATCAGTGTGAAATCAGTGTGAAATCAGTGTGAAATCAGTGTGAAATCAGTGTGAAATCAGTGTGAAATCGGTGTGAAATCAGTGTGAAATCAGTGTGAAATCAGTGTGAACAAACCGTCAACGCGATCCAAACGTGGCGGCGTTTGATTGGGCTTTCCGCACTGGGCGGATATCAACGACTTAGTTCTTTCTTCATGTTCACCTTGTATTTTTCGACGCCGGGTTGCCCGTATGGATTCATACCCAGCAATCGGCCTTCAATGACGGTGGCTAACATTAACATTTGAGTCACCTGCCCAAGGGAAGCTTCGTCCGAAGCCGGCATGAACAGATCAGCCGTCGGGCGTCCATCCTCTAAATAGGCTTGGTTTGTACCGGCGATTGCGGCGGACATCAAATCGGGAAGTGCCTTGCCTTGGATTTCATTTAAGCCATCCTGATCGTTGTCGCTATGCCCAACGGGCAGCGGATCGTTTCGCCATGATTCCAAAATCACATTGGTGATAAACTTGTCGCGCCGACCTTCTTGGTGCTGTTGCGCCCGAGAATGCAGATCTCGAGTATTTACAACGGTCAACGGCAAGGCTCCGATTTCATGCTTGCCCAGACTTTCGGCTAACAATTGGTCGTACCACAATCCGGTCGCTTCGAGCGATTTAGACCAAACTGAAAACAATCGCGTATGAGCGCCACGCTGCTTTTCCAAAAGGTGAGCAACCGCCGTGTAATCTAGGGCAGGGTTGTTTCCAACGCCTTGAGTGCGAACTCGTTCGTTCATCGCAACTGCGCCGTTTAGCATGGCAATAATATCCACACCCATCAAAGCCGCTGGCAAAAGCCCAACCGCGCTGAAGATCGAAAACCGACCACCAACTCCATCGGGCACAGGGAAACGATCTTTGCAACCAATCGCATCTGCCAGTGAAGCCAGCTTTCCGGTTTCGCCAGTTACCGGAATTACAAAATCGGGAAGTGCCGCTTTGTCGTTGCCCAAAGATGATTCTAGGGCGCGAAGAAACTGTCGGAACGCGACCGCTGTTTCCATCGTGCCGCCGCTCTTGCTGATCACAACGATCGCCCAACGGTCCTCGACGGATTTCGCTTCCTTGCCGTTGCCAAGCATCTGCAATAGTGCCTGCGAATGATCATTGTCAACATTGTTGCCTTCGAAATAAATCCTAGGACGACCACCTCGTTCGGCTCGGCTAAGTTCGTTGTAATAAGGTTGGCAGCAAGATTCTAGGATCGCTCGGGCTCCCATGTAGGAACCGCCAATGCCTAGAACGACAACCCGGTCGACTTGGTCGCGAAGTCGTTTGGCTACCTCTAGAATTTTCCCCAATTGACTGTTTGGGCGATCGGTATTGTATTCGGCCAGTAGACGTTCGGGCATGTCGATAAACCCGGCATCCAGTGGTTGCAACTGGGCAGGCACTTCTTTGCCCGAGTGAAATAAGGGCAATTCATAATCGAAGACTTGGTCGCGAATTTTTTCAAGTTCAGGATACAGACCGCTTACCTCTGCGGTCGAAATTCCCGTATTTGGCAACAGCGAATTGTCCCAATGGAAACGGATCGGTTTAATTTTGGGGGCCATTGAATTCTTCCCTGGGTTCAAACGAGTGTGGCAAATCAAGTGGTCGATTTGAATTTCGGCGATTTGCCAGTTTAGGCATAGGCCAGCGGTTCTACCAGTTTATCAGATTGGCTATCAATCTTAAGCGGTCATTAGGGCAGGCAATAGTCGGCTGATGATCCAAACATCCCTCGCGTTACTGCCCAAGAGGGCTTTCTTCAAGCCGATATTTCTTCGGTCGGTTTTTTGTGGGGCGGATTTGCTACCGGTTTTTGTGCATCTGAATCCTTGATTGGGGGTCCAATGGTATACCCAAATTGATCCACAGGAGGCCTTGAGTGGAAGTATGACGAATCTGGAGCGACTTGATTTGGAGAAATGCAGCTTGAGTGGTGCGTTGCTTGATTCAGGTCGATAGATGCCTAAGAGTGCCGGTCCGATCTTGGGACTCAAGCATCTAGAAAACCCTTCCAAAATCATATCCCAGAGCGGTGTGTCTATTCTGCCCACTTTTTCAGAAGATGCTTGTAAGGGATACTAACGCAGAGTTAATTTGAATGGGGGCAGACACCGTAGGTATCAACGTGATTTTTCCTGCGTCAGTGATTTAGAAGCTGAATGTTGTCCTATTGCATTATGAAGGTCAAAGTTAAAGTGATAATTTATCCGGCGATTGATATTCGTGACGGCAAATGTGTTCGTCTAATAAAGGGTGACTATTCGCAGGAAACGATTTATGGTGAGAATCCTGCCGATATGGCCGTGCGTTGGGAAGCCGAGGGGGCTCGGATTCTTCATGTCGTTGATCTTGATGCGGCCAAGTCGGGGTTGCCCAGCAATCGGATGGCCATTGAACGAATTTTGAAGGAGGTGCGGATTCCGGTTCAACTTGGTGGAGGCATTCGCGAAGACAAGACGATCGAACTTTACACCAATTTGGGAGTCAGCCGCTTGGTGGTTGGGACTCGGGCGATCAAAGATCCGGAGTGGTTCGCATTGATGGCGGAAAAATATCCGCAGCGTTTGGTGGTTGGGATCGACGCAATGTCGGGCGACGTCGCTACCGACGGATGGTTGAATTCCAGCGGCGTTTCACCAATCGAAATCGCACAGCGATTAGACAAGCTGCCAATCGCTGGCATTGTTTACACAGATATCGCCAAAGATGGTATGCTTCAAGGCCCGAATATCGAAGCGATGGCTGAAATGGCCGAGGCAATTAACTGCCCAGTGGTTGCTTCTGGGGGCGTAACGCAAGTCAAGGATGTTTCTGACCTGATGGCAACCAAAGTTTCTGGTTGCATCATCGGCAGGGCCCTGTACGAGGGCCGCTTGAGTCTGCGGGATGCATTGGCAGCGGCTAACATTGGCAGCGGCTAACATTGGCAGCGGCTAACATTGGCAGCCTAAACGATCGTAGGGTGGTTAGATCCCAGATCGAAGGCGGCCTGATCCAAGGGGGGCCTGGCCTCAGGGTGCATGGACCCTTTTGCCTCCGGCTGGCTGATTCTGCTTGGATGATGATTCAATTCGATGGGCCTTGCCACCGAATTAGGCTGTTTTTAATCGGCCCAAATCAATTGGCAACCAAAGGGTGAAGCGTTACCTGAGGTTGGTGTTTAGGAAGAAGAGAATAGGAAGTCGCAACGATGGATTCACGACTATCTGCCGATGGAACAATTTCCAGCGGTTTAGCAGACAACAATGGTTTGCCAAGAATGGATGACTTGGTCACTCAATTGGTGAAGTCGTACAATCAGCCTGACGTTCATCTAAACAATATGGGGTGTTGGCTACCCAAGAGCGATGCCATTGAACAGGTTACCGGTCTGCTGAAGGATCTGTTGTTTCCGGGCTTTCGATTGGAAGGTGTGACCAAGGATAACGTAAAGTACTTGGCCGGTTCCGTCCTAGACAACCTTTATCATTTGCTAGCTGATCAAATTGAACGTTCGTTAAGTCACCCCGCGTTTGGTCAGCACTGCCAAGAGTTTCATAGTGAACCCAAGTTTGCGGCCAAAGATTTGACGACTCGCTTTTTACGCCAGCTGCCTCAGTTGCGTGATTTACTGGAATCCGACGTGGATGCAGCATTTATCGGTGACCCTGCATGTAGGGCTCGGGATGAAGTCATTTTTTGCTATCCAGGTTTCGAAGCGATTTCCACTCACCGCCTTAGCCATCTGTTGTACAAGTTGAACGTGCCGTTTATCCCGCGGATGATGAGCGAGTTGGCGCATCAAAAAACAGGTATTGATATTCATCCGGGCGCTGAGATTGGGCATCACTTTTTCATTGACCACGGAACAGGTGTCGTTATTGGCGAAACCTGTCAAATTGGTAATTACTGCAAGATCTACCAAGGTGTCACCTTGGGTGCGTTAAGCTTTCCCAAGGATTCTCACGGGAATATTGTTCGTGATCAAAAACGCCATCCAACGCTGGAGGATAATGTTGTTATCTATGCCAATGCGACCGTTTTGGGTGGCGAGACGGTCATCGGTAAGAACGCGGTGATCGGCTCTAGCGTGTGGATCACTTCTAGTGTGAAACCTGAAAGCAGTGTCGTAATGGAAAAGCCCCGATTGCGTATTCGATCCAAAGAAATCGCTGCGCCCGCGGATTGGGACTACCAGATTTGATTCGTCCCAAGGATTCTGAAATTTCTAAAAATGTTGCAGCCTGCCAAAACTTTGCCTGCCCGAACTTTGCAGGAGGTTAGTTTGCCTGTTGGCCAAATTTCACTGCACATCAATCATGAATCAACGGTCAAAAGATCCTTCGGAACTGGCCTGGCGAATCGCCCTTAATATTCGATGCTTAGCCCGCTGGCTTAAGTGCAAGACGGAATCTTGGTCCGTCAACGCTTTTTCAAGCAACGCTGGTGCTTGGTTTTGTAATGATTCTCGTGGGCCATCGGCGGAGTCCGTTGGGACATATGCGAATTCTCCAGCAAGATTTTCAGCAGAGCCCGGCTTGCTAAATTCATGATGCATCGCCGCGTCCATGGCTCGTAATTGACGCCCTAATTCGCGACTGCTCTTGCAAATCCACTGATGCGCGTTGACCGCAGTTCGTTCACTAAAGGACAGCTTCCGCTCGAATGATTCGCAGGTTAACCGAGCCGACTGCTGGCAATTGAGTGTCAGGATCAAGTGAATTGCGGAGAAAAAGTCTTTCATCCTATGACGCACTCCATTTTCGTTCGACACAGTGACGCATCAATAGGCGGGCTCGATACAACCGCACACTGGTATTGCTGGCGTTGATACCCAGCAGTTGACTAATTTGACTTATGTCCATCTCGCTATTTTCTAGACGTAACTGGAAGGCTTGACGCAGGTGTATCGGTATTGTTTTCAAACAGTCGTTGACGATTTCGCGGAATTCTCCCGCTTCCAGGTTGGTTTGGAATACCTTGCTATTGATCGACGGGGCGAAGGTTAGCTTCTGATCCGTATTCCCAGCGGGCGAAGATCTCTCGGCAAGTTGTGAATCCACCATGATCCGGTTTCGTCTGGTCTGCTTTCGAAAATGGTCGGCAATACGACGACGCAAAATTCCAACGAGCCAAGTTGATTCAGTCGCTCGTCCCTCAAAGGAATCGCGCGCCCGCCAGGCACTTATTAACGTCTCTTGGACCAAGTCCTCAGCCAAATCTTGATCGCGAACCTTGGAAATCGAAATTCAAAACAGCAGGTCACCGTACTCCTGCAACCACCGTTCAGGAAGCAAGGAGTCTGCCCCTTGGGGTTTCCGGATTTCTACCGGTAACTCTGTTTCATTTGCGATAGCTTCGTCGTCAATCACACGGTTGCTACATTCTGAAAAGCTTGATTTTTTCAATACGGGTGATAGCCAACAACGATCAGCACTTCCAGGGCAGCACCGGTTGAGAGAACTTGGAATCGCAGGGTTGTGGCCGCCGCCCGGGATACTTAGCGGGCGCCCCTTTTCATTGCCAGATCATCAGGGCTGATTAAAAGGCCCAGGAATATGCCAGGGCGATGCAATGACTTAGTCATATTAGTCGTCGTCGTGAAGCGGGTCATTACCAACTATTTTCGATGAACTCAAATTTTCCTGAACTTGAGAAGAGTTAAAGGTTTTTGCCAAATTTGTCGTCATAGAACGTCAATTTGATTGACTAACGCCTGCCTAATCCATTGGTCGTGCGTGTCTAGCCTGCCAAGCGATTGGGAATGCAATTGCTATTTTTCTTCGTTCTTTAAGGTAAAGAAAATGTTTCGATCGTTACTAGGTTATGCGAGTCTTGTTGTAGGTTTGCTGTGCTTTGGGCCCGTCGGTCCAATCCAAGCACAGCAGCGTCTGCGAGTGGAAGTGGAGAACTTACAAGCGAGTGATGGGTTTTGGCTGACGCCGGTTTGGGTGGGTTTACACGATGGATCGTTCAATCTGTTTGACGCGGGGACTGCCGCTTCGTCATCCTTAGAATTGTTGGCAGAGGAGGGCGACTTCTCTGGGATTCAAGCAGATTTTGCGGGATTAGGGACGCAGAGTGCTCTGTTTGGCGGCGGGTTTGGTGAGGGTACACCTCCGTTGATCGCTCCGGGTAGCACCGCTTCGAATGAATTTATCGTGAACAACTCAACGGTCGAACGATATTTTAGTTATGCGTCGATGGTCATTCCAACCAACGATGCCTTTATCGGAAACGATGACGGATTGGCCTTTGAAGTGTTTGACGCTCTTGGAAAGTTTAATGGGCCATTCACGATAGAACTATTTGCTGGAAGTGTTTGGGATGCGGGTACAGAAGTGAATGACGGACTAGGTGCCCCGTTTAATACCGCTGGTGGCACCAGTACATCCGAGTCGCTTCTGGTTCGAATTCATCCTGGTTTAGGCGTTTACGATGGAATCAACACACCCGCTGGAACCACGATCAATTCATCAGGTTTTTTAAGTGGCACTCCAGTCGCTAGATTCAGCTTTTCGGCCGTTCCCGAACCCACCAGTGCTGTTGTGCTGGTCGCCGCTGGACTTGGTTTTGCGATGATTAGACGACGTCGCCACGCGTAAGGATACGTAAAATGGTAGGTGACGCCGCGGACGCTTGCTTGACTGGCAGGCGTTCGTTTATTTCTTCGGTCTTTTCCTAAGGCTAGAACAGAACGTAAGTGTCTGGGGCATTTTTTGTCGTCAAGAAACGTGATGGGTGTTTAGACAATTGGCGTGCATTGAGGTTTTAACAGGGCGTCTTGCTATGCGTTTGTGCAGTAAATTATTATTTCATGTCAAGCTTGTTTGCCTTTGCGGTGTCACTTTGCAGCGTCTTTTGGCGTGTTCGCTTCCAGGCGAATATCCAAACGCTTGCAAATCCACACCAAGTCAAAACGCTAATCAGACCGCCTAGTGAAAACCAAAGTGGTCGGTAGATCAAAGCAATGTGATGTGAACCTGGTCCTAAGGCCACGCCAGTTAAGAACCGGTTGACCGGGATGATTGGTTGAAATGGATTGCCCGTATTGTCGTAAAGCAATTGACAAGTCCAGCCCGGATCGAACTGTTGCCGAAACACAACGACAACATTCCTCTTGGTGTTGATGATTGCGGTCTTGGATTGGGTATCGAATTTCCATGAGATGACGGAAGACGCTGGGGCCGCCATCGTGTCGGGCGGTAGACTTGTGCTGGTGTTCATTGGATCGGTTGTAAGCGCGGGCCATGGTTGGTCAAGGACGATGGGGGAATCATTGGCGGCAAATTGATCACCAACCATCCATACCAGTTTCAGATCGGCGGCAATCGTTGCCGGATCTGCTGATGTGGCCCGCGGCGCGTTTCGCCAATTTTCACTTATCCAAATCGGTGGCGGCGTGTAGGGCAGGGTGATCAATTCAACAGGCACTTGGCCGCTGGACGAAGGCCTCTGCTCCGCTTGCGACTGCTTGAAAGCCGAGGCTTCCTGGGGGAACGCAAGCCAGTGCCGAATTCCCTGGCTGCGCAAGTAGCTGAACCAAAGGCTTTGCCGGTTTTCGCTGGCGGTGGTGGCTTGGGCTTTGAAGGCAATCTGCTGCAAAATCGTTGGACCTACCGGAGGCAATGTGAATTCCGGATTGACCACAGCAAAGTCGTCAGTCAGGTGGAACTGCGGTGCAGCCGTGCCATGCATGCTTTTCATGGTTTGCCAGTTAAGTTTCTCGATGGGTTGATATGGCCAGTATTGCCCCCATTTATTTTGCATTTCCAACAATCGATGCTGGGTCGTCAGACCGTTATCGTAGAAAAAACGCTGCTGGGCAAATGAAAGTTCAGTCTCGTTGGTGGCCAATTCCTCTTGCGCGGTCTTAATGCTGGGCGTCCTGGAAATCGCCGAACGGTCAACGGTCGCCACAAGCCAACCGTTTGCGATCAGCAGGTCAAACAGCAGCATGCAAACAAGGGTCGCTCCCGGGTATGGCCCGGTAGAAATTGAGCGGCGACGGGTGATCGATTGAAGTGGCGAGTTGGCTAAGTCTTGCTCATCTTCAGGATTCGAAACGTTCGCGGCAGTGTCTGTTCGTTTGAAGAAAAACCACCACCAGCCTAAAAACAAGCCGCAACCGGTGAGTGTTTGGAAAAGAGCGAGATTGATTTCCAGTATCGCCAAATCCACATTCAGTTTCCCCAACCAGTGATCGATCTGGGCCGGCAGGAAAGATTGATAGAACCACGTGCGAAAGATCGGATGCAGCGAAATCCCAAATGTCGCCGTTACCATCATTAAAGCCAGCAGGCCTGTAATGCCTGGCAGATTCAGTGCATTTCCAGTGGTATGAATCTGCAATTTTGGCGTGTCAAGGTTGGCTTTTTTCGCCTGTCTCTTGTATGCGTTTAGTATTGTCGTTAACTCGATACTGGCCAACAATGACATCGCCAAAGTTGCAGGGAGCCACATTTTCGCAGGATAACGAAACTGGCTAAATCCAGGCAATATCCAGCTGAGCAGCCAATACAGTCCTCCCACTTGTGGGCCCCAGGGTTGTACTGGTTGAGTCGAAGCGGTTGCGTTTCTGAATTCAATGATTAACCAACCCATTCCGTACCAACCCAGCGAAGCCAAACCGAAAAAGAAAAAGGTCAAGGATAGCCAGCGTCGGGCAGGTGCCACGCAGGAGTCTGAGGCGATGGTGGATGATTTGGGACCCCGACAAAAAATGCCTCGTATCAGTCCACTGCAGGCGAGTAAAAAAGTTGCAATGCCGGCGTACAGTGTGGGATTCCAAATGCGATCCGCAGCATTCAAGTGTTGATCCCACCGGGCATTGACCTGTCGCCATGTGCCCAACACATTACCACTAAACAGCGTGAACCATTGCCACGGCGGTTGACTAAACTGTAACGCTTGGCTTTGCTGGCTTCCAGGTTCAGCCGTGTCAAGCAAGCCTTTCTTTACCTGCTGCCAAGGGGAAGAATCTGCAGGAGTTTCTTCCGTCAATGCTTGATACAAATTAGTCGGATGTGAGTGCAAGATCCGAGTACTGTTTTGGGAAACCTGGAACATTGGCCATAGTTGAACTAGGCTGGCCAGGGTTGTCAAAACAATGACTGAAGCAATGCTCAGAGTGTCGCCAGTTGCTTGCCGGATGCGTTTTGTAAAAATGTTGCTTTGAAACCAACGCACGCCAATCAACAGCCCGGCGACCATTAACCAAAGGTAAACCGCTTGCGGTTCGCCGCCCAGAACGATTAGCCCCAATGCGATCGCTGTGGTTACCACCCAGGTTTTTCGGCGATGAATCACCAATTGCCAAAGTCCCTCGATGGCCAGCGGGAACCATGCGGCACTAATTAAGAATGGCCAGTTTGCATGCTGGATCAGTATCGGTCCGCTCAAGGAATAACTGATCGCTGCAAACCAAGCTGGATACAGGCCAACCCCTAACGAACGAGCGCACCGAAAGCATAGCAAGCCCGCCAGAACGACGTGGCAAGCTAAAATGGCAGCGTATCGCTGCTCGAAATCGAAGCACGGAATCGCCAAGAGCCAGGTGGCGGGATAGAAAACCGTGGTCGTGCCTTGTCCGACCCAGTTGGTCCCCAGTCCGTGAAGGTCATTCCAAAGCGGAATCTTACCATCTGCAATCTGTTGCGTTGTCCATTTCAGAGTTGGGATGTACCAATACGCCGCATCGCGATAGACGAAAATTCGCTGACCAAAAATGGCTGGCCAAAAACAAAACAGAACCGACCCAAGGTAGCCGATTAGAATCATTAAACTGCCAAAACAAAAAAAATGTTCCGTGTTGGGTTCGTCCTCAGTGCCGGCTTTCGATCGATTCGTCGACCCGCTGCAAGGCTGATCGTCGACAACCAAATTCGCATCGACGCCGCAAGTGTCGCCCGGCATTAACGGCTTGGGTGAATCGTGCTGAAGATCTGACGTTGGCAAGAAATTTGTCCAGGTTGAATCAAAAAGTAGTGCGTTGCAAGATAGGGCTGCTTGGAACAATACGTATCCAAAAAACTAACTTCTCTATTGTCGGGCACGACCTACTTGGGTTCAAGCGGACCAATAGGCGATCGCCAGTCTGTCCCTTGAAAGATGTCCAGAGGCTACCGTCCGGCTGATCACGTGATGTCATGGGCAGGGTGGTGTCTTGGGCAGGGTGGTGTCTTGGGCAAGGTGGTGTCTTGGGCAAGGTGGTGTCATGGGTAGAATGGGTTGGCAGGTCAGGCTTTGGGCAATATGAAATTGCAACCGCAGGCGGGTTTCACCTGGAGAACTAAGGCTTTGTTGTCGCAATCTTACGTTCGAATACCGAAAACTGACAAGCATTGTTCGTTACGCCCGGCAGCTGTAGGTTCTTGGTTTGACAACAAAGCAGGGAATGTGAAACCTCTTAGCGAAAATCATGAAGGTGAGTAATGGCAGCCAGACAAATGAATCAAGGCTTTAGCCTGAAAGACCATCTGTTTAATCGTAATCGAGTGACCTATCTGGCCAACTGCTTTGCCACGTCCAATCAGGAATTTGATCCAAAAGGCTTCGTTCGCGATACGATGAAGGGCTTTCAGGCATTGGAATTGAAGCAAAGGATCGTGCACATAGCGGCTACTTTGGAACGTCAATTTACATCCAGATTTCAAGATCGCCGCTAGTCAAATCGTGAAGGCATTGCCAGCACCTCTTGATCCGTCGTTAGTTGATGATGATTTTGGCGACTACATCTTTGCACCGCTAGGCGAATTCGTAGCTCGCAACGGCATGGAGAAACGGTATGTCAAATTGTCGTTGAAGACATTGCGCGAAATAACGATGCGGTTTTCTACGGAAGATTCAATTCGCTATTTTATCAAATTGCACCCCGCTGATACCATCAAGCATCTGACAAAATGGACGACGGACAAAAATTACCACGTTCGTCGTTTGGTTAGCGAGGGCACTCGCCCGTTGTTACCTTGGTCCGGGCGTATCGCATTGGAAACTGCGGTGACCTTGCCGCTCCTTGATATTCTGCATTCAGATCCTACGCGCTATGTCACGCGTTCGGTCGCCAATCATCTGAACGACATCGCCAAGATCGATCCCAAGGTGGTGACCAACAAGCTTCAGCAGTGGAAAGTGAACAAGCTTCAGCACGAGAAAGAGTTGGCATGGATGACACGCCATGCGTTGCGGACCCTGGTCAAGCAAGGGCATGCCGAAGCGTTGAAGATGCTGGGCTTTAGTAATTCGCCAGCGATTGAGGTTTCTAATTTCAGGCTCAGTGCGTCGGAGGTCAAACCGGGCGACGTGCTAGAGTTTTCATTCACGATCAGCGCCCAGTGTGAGCAAGCGGTCTTGGTTGACTATGTTGTGAATTTCGTGAAGTCGGACGGAAGTCTTTCGCCCAAAGTTTTCAAGATCAAGCAAGCGGTCGTGAAGGCGAACGCACCGCTAAATATCACAAAACGTCATCCGTTTCGTGCCAAAGCAACCACGTTCACGCTTTATCCGGGGACCCGTCAAATCACTTTGCAAATTAATGGGCAACCGTTCGGCAGTCACTCATTCGAGATGAAGTAAGGTAGGCGAACAGGCATCCTCTTGCAGGCAATCTGGTTCCAATGAGTTCACTACTTATCGTCACTGCCCAAATTTTTAACTCTTGTGGGTATCACCAATAAATTCTCAGCGATCACTAAATCGCCTTGCGATCTTCACGTAACGTCAGCATTGAGTTCGCAACCTTCAAGCCCCACCGCAATCAATCACTGCCATCCAATCCCGAGTTTACTTTTCAAACCATCTTCCCCCTAAAATCAACTCGCCCGTCCCCTCCTGAAAATTCCTCGAGTGCGTATTCCGTCTGCTCTCAATAGGTATGGATCGAAACAGAAATTATTGGCAGAATTCTTCACGGATCAGCTCTACGAAAGTGACAACGATTTGACGGTTTCAATCCCAGATTGGGGAAACAATGACTTCTATTCCACATGTTCTTGACGGTGATTCTCTGCTTATTGCAGATGCAGAAAGACGGATCGGGCGATCTCGGCATCATTGCCTTGCTTGGTTCCATTCAGGGTTAACGTTTCGATCGCCGCATCGACTTATGCTGCCACTGTGGACCAACCCAATGCCTTCTCAAAATGTGAGCGTAAGCATTGCAGAAACAACGCGTTAAAAGGCTTACAACGAATTTACCAACCGGGAACTCCAATCAAATTGGTTGTTTTTTGGCGGAGCACAATTTTTTGTTGTTTTCGTGATTTCCCTTTATTTATGAGCTATGTAGCCAATTTTTGTGAACTACTCTTCACCGATGAAACATTAAATCATGAAATGTTAATTTCAAGGCAATCGACATGAAGAGAAGAGCGATTGCGTCTTGTCATGTTTGACATGGCCAGGTTTCGCAAGCATTTCATAGGGCCGATGGTTATCCCGCGGGGAAAACTAAGCCAGTTTACAAAAACCGAATCAATGGACAGAGTTTTGCTCCGAAGGGGAGACTCATGTTAAGACGTTTCTAACGCCATCAATTAAACTGGGGTTAAAACCACCAGCATAATGCTGGCATCACAGAATCAGAACGCAGCGACGAATTAAAAAAAAAGAATCCTTAATTATGTTTGGGGGGGAGCAATGTGTAGTTTTTCTAGTCAAGCTTCCAAGCATAGATTTCGTACTGGAGTCGCTGCGGTTGAAATGGCGATGGTAGCCCCGGTAATATTTCTCCTCGTTTTTGGTTCAATCGAATTTGCACGTATGATGATGGTTTGCCAGGCATTAACCAATGCTGCGAGAGATGGGTGCAGAAATGCCTCTCTGGTAACAACCCAAAGCAACAACAAAGTCGAAATAGCAGTTCGTGACACACTTCTGGGTGTTGTTGCAAATGCGTCGGCTACAGATGCAATACGCATCGATATTGACCCAACGATTACTGCCTTAATGCCGTCCGGAACAACAATCACAGCAACAGTCGAAATTGATTGTTCTGATGTGTCTTGGCTTCCTCTCGTTTTCACTGCAGGCAGGTCGATTCGTGCAACATCCAAGATGCGAAGGGAGTGAGGGCGGCGTGATGAAGAAAATGAATCGAAAATCAACAGGAAGTCGTAGGGGTGCGGCGGTCGTGGAAACTGCGTTGATGCTGCCACTATTAATCATCACGACTTTCGGTGCCATCGACATTGCTCAATACATCAATGCAGCGCAGGTGATTTCAAATGCTTCCCGGGAGGGAGCGAGAATAACAACTCGCAATAGTACCGAAAGTACTATCGACGTAGAAAATGCCATCCAGGAATACTTGGCTGGCACGTTTCCACGGCTAGATAAAAGCGAACTAGGAAGGGCGGTTGAAATTGACGTTCGACGAACGGGGGAATTCAACGACCAAATATCTGGCGGGAATTTAAATTCAATTGAATCTGGAGATCTTCTAGTGGTCACGGTCGAATTTGATTTCGAAAGTGTCAGGTGGTTACCAGGTCCAGCCTATTCCAAGCTGTCTACAAAAACATATTGCCGACGGGAATAACCGTTCACACTCTTGCAACAAGTAGAAAAATATGTCGTACGCAAGATATCAACGGCGGGGTGCAGCCGCACTACTACTCTTAATTCTGATGGTTCCACTGTTGGGGCTCTTGGCATTTTCTGTGGACTACGGATTTTTGCTTTACATCAAAACTGAATTGCAACGTACCGCCGACCAAGCGGCTATTGCGGCGGTAATGGACTTGCAACCAGATTCATATGGAAACCAAGATCTAGATAAAGTGCGGGCCACGGTTAAAACTATGGTTGAACTGAACCTAGGGGACGGCTTTAGAGTTGAAAATTCGGATATTGAGATTGGGCGTTTCAATCCGAGTACTATTTGCGAAAATATTCAATTACTAAATACCGGTACGTTTGACACCGTTCGTGTCACCGTTCGACGAGACGGCATTTCTAACGCTTCTGTTTCGCTATTTTTTTCACGGATAATTGGTCACGATACTTCTGGCGTTGTGGCCGCATCGACCGCAATCCTCCAACGTGCAAGATTTCTTGGCCCGGGGGCAAAAGTTTTTCCATTCGCAATAGAACAGATATCTTGGAACAAGCTTGCACAAGGTCAAACAGCGACCATTTATGGAGATGGAAGTATCGAAGATGAGTTTGGGCGGAAAATTCCTGGCAACTGGGGGACTGTTGATATTGGGCCTGCATCCAACAGCACCACTAGCCTTTCGGATCAGATTCGCAACGGCTTAACTCAAGCCGACCTTGATTCTCTGAAGGAGCAGAATGCAATTACAAGCTCTGACTACATAGACGCCTCGATTACAATAGATCTCAATGGTGATACTGGGCTTTCTGCTGGACTTAAGCACGCGGTTCAATACGTCGAAGGTGAAGTGAGGGTCGCTCCGATATACAGACATACGACCGGAGGCGGGGGAACCCTCTTCTATGAAATCGTGGGGTGGGTAACGGTTGAGGTCGTTGGCTCCTCGTGGAACGGCAGTATAAAATCAAGCATCGAGGTAAGGAAATCCTTTACGTATGACGCAAATCTATTGCCATCAGTCGACTTGACGGATACCACAAATACCATTGAAGGAGCCTACACGTCTCCAGTGTTGATTCAATAATATCTACAAACGCTTAGAGGCGCCCCAAGCTGGAAGCGTCCCAATAATTGTGGAAATTTGAAAAGTGGTCTCCCAATGGGCGACAGTGTCGCCATTTGGAACACTAAACCCAATATCGTCGGTTGGCGCCGACGGGGAGACTACCCTGACTGAATCTAACCCGTTGGAAATGCTTAGGCAAGCTTCTTCGTAAACGCCCCTCAGCGAGCTATTTGCGTTTTTGTTTTTTCGTCGGTTCTCTCGCTTGAACTGCATTTTTTGAGTATGGTCTTTTCGTTCCTCGATGCGATATTGTCGAATGGCTGCGGGGTGGTCGGCGGCCCATCGCCAAGGCAATAAAGGTTCCTAATTGGTTTCGCCCTTGAGCGGACGCTGGAAGACGTGGTTCACGTACTGCCAGACCTCTAGATCGTTCCTTAACTCGCTGCTGATCAGCGTCAAGAAGCCTGCAATACGCTCGCCGCCGGCGACACTTCCGGTGAACAGTGGTGTCGGCCCGGGAATTTCACACAGGCCCCAACCCCAAACCGGACGTGCAAGGTTTTCAAGCATCCGGCTTTCCAGAATGCCTTGATGGCTAACGCGAATGCTTCTGCTTGTGGCATCTCAAACAAAGCGTTTGAAGATTAACAAGTGAGTGGCCTCGGCATAGCTGGCAAGGCTGCTAACGGGTTTAATGTAGTCGGTCTCAGACGTGTCAGTGGTGACCTTGGAGCCGCAGTTGCGACAACGATTGCCATCTCGAAACAATCCCCAAGCCTTGAAGTCCATGTCGTCAAGATAGCACCCCCTGCCCGGTTCATGTGGGTCAGGTGATTAGTCGATTTGACGTCTTGGGCCTTTCTCAACGTGTCGCTGCCGCCAATGTTGAGATTGTCACCTTGACCTACTTGAGGATGCACTTTGCGATGCTGATGTCGTAACGTCGACACAGTGCTTTGACACCTAACCCGTAAGCGTGGTATTCCAACGTATTGGCCGCACGCGAGAAGTCGTGTGCGATCCGATAGTAATTAGCTCACCCAGTTGCGACTGCTGATCCGCGAACCAGTCGCGCCGCACCACTTTGTTGAGTTGGTGGTCATCGCATTGCCTCATGCAGAAGCTGCACACCGCGAGTGATCGCGTTTCTTGGAACACGGATTTTAGGGACGAAACGTCCCCGATTTACGATTCCGCAATAGAGATGAAAACCAAGAAATTCGAAACCATCATGAACATGGGTCACACGGGTTTTCTCGAGGGAGAGTTCGACACCACATTGCGATTTCAAAAATTCTCTAATCTCGTATCGCAGTCGTCGCGCCGCTGCTTGAGGGGCATGTGTCAAAAACACGCACGAGTCGTCAGCGTAACGAACGAACCGAATGTTCGGGCGGCCCACTTTGTGGGCGTACACCATTTCCAAACCATGTTGTCCATGGGCAAGCAGGAACCAGTCCAGCTTGTTGAGAACGATATTGGATCATTCGGTCGCAACGTCGATTGATGAAAACGAACCGGCTACCATCGGTGGGATCGACGCCCAATTCCTCTTGCGAGATTCCGCACAGTCCATTGAATCCTTTTCGCATGTCAGTCGGATGGGCGTAGGCAAAGATTTTGAGACTGTCGTGAAAGCTTAACATGTCGACTCCTGGGAAACGCTAGTGACTTTGGCGTTGGCAGAGGCCAGGACGTGAGTCAGGATGGCTTCCACGATATGGGTGTCGTCGCCCAGTTCGTGGGTCGCACCGTTACTCAAGCGGATCGTGGACGGGCGAGTGCAAGCCCTGGGGAAAGTGACTTCACAGAACGACGGTGCGGCACTTGCAGCGAATGCCGACCGGTTCTGGTTCGCTTGGGTAGGCGAAGCCCAATCGGTCAGACGCCGCATCCATTGATAGAACGAGGGTACCGAAACATTTTCAGTTTTGCAAAATTGCACCACCGTTTGATTAGATACGCGAAAACGATTGATGCGTTGTTGCCAAACTTTCAGGAAGGCGGGGTTCGTGCCACGTGACATGAACAGGTCTCCTAAAGAAGAAGCGGAAACCTACCAACATAACCCCAACGTCAACCACCGTTCTGGTGGGCGCTTACATTGCCGCTGCCGCCCCTCAAACCGATCCGATTTGAAAAAACATGGCATGGTGACCTCCAATATAATAAGACACCCGTCAATAACGGTGCGCAGAGACGCTTACCGGTAGGGTGACATTGGCATAAAACGCCAACCCGAGTGCCACGGTCGTTAGATAAGTTTTTGAATTGCGAAACAAATGGTTGGTAGACGTGACCCACAGGCCGCGTCCTGAGTCACGAACGCGATTCAATGGTGTCAAGTCTGGCCAGGTTTGCGGCTAGTTTGGGAACGATTTTCCGAGCGAACCTTTCAATTGCGATCGCAGGTAGTCTGCTCGAGCGACATTGCGTTGAGCGGTGTCCATTTCGCTGCCCCGCAATTTTTGAAGGTGTGCTGGTTGGGTATGGATGAACAATTTGTTGATGGTGGGGATTTCGATCGTCTTGACCAATTCCATATTAATACCCATGCGTACCTTTGACAGAAGGTACATGGTTTCTTCGCTGCTAATCTGTACCGAGTGTTGTAATGTGTCCAACGCTTTATCTACCTGATCTTGCAGGTCGGTACGATTTTCTTCTAGCAAGAAATCTCGCGCTTTTCTTTCGTAGCTAATCAGGACAGGAATCACATCGCTAACTTGTTTGATTAATTCCAGTTCAGATTTCCCCAGCGTGATCTGATTGCTAATTTGATAGAAATCCCCCATTGCCTGGGAACCTTCACCGTACAGGCCGCGAACCGCCAAGTTGATTTTTTGTAGGCTGCGAAATACCTTGTCAATTTGGCCGGTCAATACAAGTGCCGGCAGGTGCAGCATCACACTGACTCGCATTCCGGTACCCACATTGGTCGGGCACGCCGTCAAATACCCGTACTGCGGATGAAAGGCGTAGCAAAGTTTTTGATCCAAGGTGTCGTCAAGACTATCAACCTGTTCCCAAGCCGCCTCGAGGTTCAAGCCACTTTTCATGACTTGGATCCGCAAGTGATCTTCCTCGTTGACCATGACACTAAAATGTTCGTGAGGGTCAATGACGACGGCGCGAGCCCCATCCGCGTTGGCCAGTTCTCGACTAATCAACTGGCGTTCGACCAAAAACTGGCGATCCACACTGCTTAATTGGGCAACGTTAAAATATCCAGTGCCTGCAAGGCTTTGGATTTCCTTTATTTTTCGACCGACCATCGATTCTATGTTGGCGCGGTCAATATCGTTGCAGCGTCTAATGAAAGGGAATTCGGCGATGTTTCTTGCCAGTCGAATTCTGCTGCTAATCACAATGTCCGATTCTGGGCCATCCCCACGCAACCACTGCCCAATTTGTTTGGCAAGATCGTCAATAATCACGACTCCGCTCCATTCTCTAAACGTCGAATTTTATCGCGAATTTTTGAAGCTCGCTCGTAATCTTCTTTTTCTGCAGCATCGTTCATTTCACGCCGCAATCGAATTAGTTGTGTCTGAACCTCGGTCCCAATCGGACTATGCTTGGGCACTTTTCCGTTGTGTTTGGTCTCGCCGTGAATGTTCAGAATCAGAGGCTCTAATTCTTTGTTGAAATAGGTGTAATCATTGGGACATCCCAATCGCCCAATCTTGCGAAATTCAAAAAATGAAATTCCACAAACCGGACATACTCGTTGATCTAATTCGGCTAACTCCTCTGCCGTCTGACCAATTTGTAATTGCTTGCTAATGAACGAAACCACCGACGACTGATCTTCGGTCGGGTCCTGGTCGTTCTTCAGGTACTCTTTGGCACAACTAGGACATAGATGCACTTCGGACGCGGATTCGCCCGTCAGGTCGGTAATGTGAAAAGCTACCTGTTTGTCGCATCGTTGACACTTCATTGCGATGTCCTCTTGGTCCTGTCTTGATCGGCTTGTTGGTTGAATCATATTCCCAAACGGAATCTTCACCAAGCGGCGTTGACGTATGCTGTTCTCATATTTCCGTGGGGCGGATTTCTGGGGTGCGCCTTGAATTCAAATTGGCGAATATTAAGCCGAGGATTCGTTGGGTAGTCTATCGTCGCTTGAACCAACAAATTCCAAGTTAAAACTACAGCGGGTCATGCTTTTCTACCTCTTGTTGCACCCTTGTTGGTCTTTCGAGAATAAAAAAAGCAAGTCTTGAAAATGACTTGATCAAGTCACTAAATGCTGGCAGTCTAGAAAAGGGAACCTGATTTGGCGGTCCCGAGTCCGACATCCATCACCAGGACGTCAGCCTAGAATTCTACTACCAAGTTTACCACGGATCGATTCCAAAGTCGTTGGGACTTTTGCCAACGGTTGCGATTACGATACGGTTTGGGGCGTACGATTGCATTGTTGGCGATTCTGGATCAACAGACATCCCGGTTGAACCAGCAAAGAAATTCACTGCCCTAGGTTCACTTCGCGGTTTTTAAGAGCCTTTGTTTGACGTCGCTTACGTTGGAACTTAGGCTGGTGTGGTTGCCTGCCGGGAACGCCATCTTGGGGACAGGTCCGCGTTCTGGGGCGTTTTGGCTCCGAACGGTTCAGCCAATGGGCGGTGAAACTTTATGGGCTTTGGTTATAATCGAACAATCAGTGCCCGTCGGCTACTTTCCTTGGTTCTTTCCCACAGTTTTTCACGTAAGTTAGCGATGCAAGATTTTTCTGACTTTGACCAATTGGCTCAGCAATATGACAAAGTTCCGGTTGCGAGTGTTTTGCTAAGTGATGGCCTCACCCCAGTGCTTGCACTGAAGCGATTAGGGGAGGCCGAGCATGCTTGCCTATTTGAAAGTGTGATTGGTGGAGAAAAAGTTGGGCGATATTCTTTTTTGGGCTACAAACCGCGTTGTGTAATCACGGCTTATGGCAACGACGTCTATGTGACTCAGGGCCAGCAGCAACAGAAACTGCATTATGAAAACCCGATGGATTTCTTGCGCCAGGAGGTTCGCCGATTTTCGGTCGCAGATCGCCCAGAATTGCCTCCGTTGACTGGCGGAGCCATTGGATATGTGGGTTACGATGTCGTGCGTTATTATGAAAAATTGCCGAATGTACCTGAGGATGATCGGCACTTGCCCGACTTGGCTTTTGGATTGTACGACGAATTAGTCGTTTTCGACCATGTCTACAAGACGCTTTCGGTAATCGTTTTGGCGACTCCAGCGGATTTTCAGACGCATCAGGCTTGTTTTGATGATGCAAACCAACGCATTCAATTGCTAGTGGATCAATTGAACGATCGATCGGGAGACCTTCCGCCGCGAACGGCTGACTTTAGCAATGCCACAGGGCTGAAGTTCACTTCTAATTTTTCGCAAACTGATTTTGAAGCAGCCGTAGGAAAGTGCGTTCAATACATCGAAGCTGGCGACATTTTTCAGGTCGTTCTTAGCCAGCGATTCCAAGCCCCGGTGACTTGCGATCCGTTGGAAGTGTATCGAACGCTTCGAGTTCTAAACCCCAGCCCGTTCATGTTCTACCTGAAGTTCCCTGAACTGACTTTGGTGGGTAGTAGCCCTGAAATCATGTGTCGAGTTGTCGATAACGAAGTTACGGTTCGTCCGTTGGCGGGGACTCGCCCTCGAGGGAAGACCGACGTGGAAGACCTAGCGTTGGAAGCCGAACTGTTGGCCGACCCCAAAGAATGCGCCGAACATGTGATGTTAGTCGACTTGGGACGCAACGATTTGGGCCGAGTTGCAAAGGTTGGAACCATCCAATTGCCCGACGTGATGATCGTTGAACGATACAGCCACGTGATGCATTTGTCGTCGACGGTGGTCGGGCAGTTGCGAGAAGATTGCGATTCGTTCGACGCTTTGGGTGCAACCTTGCCCGCGGGTACGGTTTCTGGTGCGCCGAAAATTCGAGCGATGGAGATCATTGATTCTTTGGAGCCTCAAAAGCGAGGTCCGTATGCCGGTGCGGTCGGCTATTTAGACTATAGCGGTAACATGGACACTTGTATCACGCTGCGAACCTTGGTGATGCACGGCGGTCAGGCCTACATCCAAGCCGGGGCAGGCATTGTAGCCGATAGTAACCCTACGGCCGAATATCAAGAAACACTGAACAAAGCCCGAGGCATGATGCGGGCAGTGGAAGTGACCCAAGGCGGCAGTTGATTTGCGGTCGGCGCGATGGCAAGTCCGGGCAATGCAGGTTACCGCTATGAAAAATTGTAGCTTTGGCAGGTGGACCGCGAAGCGATGGCAAACCGGCGATGGCAAACCGGCGATGGCAGACGGGCAAATGGATTATCTCATTGGGCAAATCGTGGCAGGCTGTTGGCTTAGCTGTTAGTATGGGCCGGGTTGGGATCTGAACATATATGAATTGTTTGAACAAGGAATATGGAAATGACCGCGTTTCAAAATCGCATGCAGAAATTTGCTGGGTTCTCTGGAAGCGTTGCCTGCGTGATTGCGATTGTGACTGCTACTGGCATTAGCCTTTTCTCTACGGAAATGTTGGCGGCTCAGGTTGTTCAAACGGTGGCGTCTGGCGTTAGAGGGGTGCGATCCGTCTGATGCGCCTTTTTCCAATGGATTGAATTGGTATTGAAAAAAAAGCAGGCTTCCCTGAAAAGTTGTTGTTACTACGCAATAACCTTCAGGAACGGAAGCCTGCCATGAAATTT
>Ga0209491_10000311_pt1 | contig 96296 bp, 99 predicted proteins | sample BON02_FD_187213 | JGI IMG/M metagenome (GOLD analysis project Ga0209491, IMG submission 187213) | Freshwater microbial communities from Lake Bonney liftoff mats and glacier meltwater in Antarctica - BON-02 (SPAdes) (version 2) | ecosystem: Environmental > Aquatic > Freshwater > Ice > Glacier...
GTGGGGGAGGAAATGATCGGTTTCGTGGTCTTGTCGAGCGCCCGCGCTCCGATGGACGTGAACTGGGAAGTCAACGATCTGCTCAAGACCGCCGGACGCCAAGCCGCCAGTTTCCTGGCGCAGATGCAGGCCACCGAAGCCCTGCTCGAGGTGCGCAAGTTCGACGCGTTCAACCGGATGTCAGCATTCGTGGTGCATGACCTGAAAAACGTGGTGACCCAGTTGTCGCTGATGATGAAGAACGCCAAGCGGCTGCATGACAACCCCGAGTTCCGCCAGGACATGCTGATGACGGTCGAGAACGCGCTGGACCGGATGCGCCAGTTGATGCTGCAGTTGCGCGACGGTGCCACCCCGCCGGGGACCGCATTTGGCGTCGAGCTCGAAGCGATCGCACGGCGCATCGCGGTCGTTGCAAAAGAGCGTGGCCGCACGCTCGAGCTCGATATCGTTGCCGACGTGGTGACTCGCGGTCATGAAGAGCGACTTGAGCGCATCGTCGGGCATATGGTGCAAAACGCATTCGATGCCACCAGCGCCGATGGCCGGGTCTGGCTCAAGCTGGACCGGAGCAGTGGCCAGGCACTGATCGAGGTGGGTGACACTGGCCAGGGCATGTCCGAGGCGTTCATCCGCGAACGCCTGTTCAAGCCGTTTCAGACGACAAAACAGGCAGGGATGGGCATAGGTGCCTATGAAAGTTACCAGTACGTGCAAGAATTGGGTGGAAAAATAACGGTTCATAGTCAGGTCGGCGAAGGAACCATCGTGACCGTGTTGCTGCCATTGTTCGAATCCCAGCGCCATTCCGACCTGCAACCTCTCGAGAGCCAATGACATCCGAAAAACACCGTGCACTGCTCATCGTCGAAGACGATCTTGCGCTGCAAAAACAGATCAAATGGTCACTTGATCGCTTTGAGTCGGTCACGGCCCATGACCGGGATACCGCACTGGTGCAGGCCAGGCGCCATCAACCCGCTGTTGTGACCATGGATCTGGGTCTTCCGCCCGACCCGGATTCCGTCTCCGAGGGGTTCAAGCTGCTGGAGCAGTTGCTGGCGATCGATGGCGATATGAAGGTCATCGTGCTGACCGGGCAGAACGACCGCTCCAATGCATTGCGTGCGGTGGCAATGGGGGCCTACGATTTCTTTGCCAAACCCTTCGAACCCGAACTGTTGAACCTGACAGTCGAACGCGCATTCCGCCTGGCCGAGTTGCAGGCAGAAAACAAGCGCCTCCAATTGATGCACCAGCCCGACGCGCTGGCGGGCCTCACAACCCGCGATCCCGGCATGTTGCGGGTCTGCCGCACGGTCGAGAAAGTTGCGAGCAGCAACGCCACCGTGCTGCTGCTGGGCGAAAGCGGTACCGGCAAGGAGTTACTGGCGCGGGGCCTGCATGAAGCGTCCCAGCGCAAGGGTGGCAAGTTCGTCGCGATCAATTGCGCCGCCATTCCCGAGAACCTGCTCGAAAGTGAACTGTTCGGTTATGAAAAAGGCGCGTTCACCGGAGCGGCCAAGATGACGCTAGGCAAGATTGAGACCGCCGGTGGCGGCACCTTGATGCTCGACGAAATTGGTGATCTGCCGTTCTCGCTGCAAGCCAAGCTGCTGCGGTTCCTGCAGGAGCGCACTATCGAGCGCATCGGTGGGCGCCAGGAAATACCGGTCGACGTGCGCATCGTGTGCGCTACCCACCAGGACCTGATGGCCCTGACAAAAGAGTCCCGTTTCCGCGAAGACCTGTACTACCGGCTCGCCGAGATCGTGATCGAGATTCCGCCACTGCGTGATCGTGTCGGTGATCCGGCCCTGTTGGCGCATGCTTTTATACGCCGGTTTGCCCAGGAACAAAATCGCGGAACACTGACTCTGAGTGAAGATGCGGTGCGCGCAATCGAATTGCACAAGTGGCCTGGAAACATCCGCGAACTCGAGAATTGCATCAAGCGGGCCACCATCATGGCTGACGGCAATCAGATTTCGCGCGATGACGTCGGGCTTGATCTGCCTCAATCGGACGACGTGCCCGAGACCATGGATTTGCGCGCGATTCGTGATCACGCCGAAAAAAACGCCATCGTTGCCGCGCTGGGTCGCGTCAACGGCAATATGGTCAAGGCAGCGGAGTTGCTCGGCATCAGCCGTCCGACGCTGTACGACTTGATGCACCGGCTCGGCTTGAAATGATCTCGCCGCTGTCTGACACAGAACGATAGGTTCCTCATGAAACACTCACCCGTCTCTTTCCCCGGTAAACGCCTTGCACTGACCACCTTGCTGGCCCTGACGATGGTCGCCTGCAGCGGCCAAAAGCCAGAGGCCATGATCGCCTCGGCCCGCGATTACATGGCCAAGGATGACCTGAAGGCTGCCGTCATTCAGGTCAAGAACGCGCTTCAGGAAAACCCGGAACTTCCCGAAGCCCGTTACATCCTGGGGCTGGCCTTGTTGCGAAGTGGAGACCCGGTTGGGGCCGAGACTGAACTTCGCAAGGCGCGGGCACTCAACTATTCTGACGATAAGGTTGTACCTTCGCTGGCGCGGGCCATGTTGCTCCAGGGGCAGTTCAAGAAGGTGACAGAGGATTTCTCCGGCATTCAATTGACGGAGTCTGCAGCCAAGGCCGAGTACCAGACGGCCTTGGCCTCAGCGCACCTGGCGCTGAACGAAGAAAATCCGGCACAGCAAGCGCTGACTGCCGCCCTTGCGGCAGACCCGGCGTATGGCCCCGCCCTGTTGCTCAAGGCCAGAGCACTGGGCGCCGAGCGCAAGTACGACGAAGCGCTGGCCCTGGTCAACGCGATCCTGGACAAGGATGCGAAGGATTTCGAAGGCTGGAAGCTCAAGGGCGACCTGCTGCAGTTTGGCAAGGACCAGACAACCGAAGCGCAGGCCGCCTACCGCCAGTCGGTAGCGGTCAGCCCCGGCTATGTCCCTGGGCATAGTGCGATCCTGACTCTGCTGTTCAAGCAGGGCGACCTTGAGAATGCAGGCAAACAACTGGCTGATCTCAAGAAGGTCTCCCCCAACCAGCCGCAGACACGCTACTTCGACACCTTGCTGGCGTTTCAGAGTAAGGACATGAAGCTTGCGCGTGAACTGTCGCAACAGTTGATCAAAGTGGTTCCCGACAACGTCCAGTCCCTGGTGCTGGCGGGCGCGATCGAGTTGCAGTTCAACTCGCTGGTGCAGGCCGAAGCTTATCTGGCGAAAGCGGCTCAGGCGGCCCCTGATTTCTTACTGGGACGCCAGCTGCTCACCACAACCTACCTGCGACGCGGGCAACCGGAAAAAGCGTTAGCTACGCTGCAACCCGCCTTGAAGGGGGATGATCCGGGCGCACGCGTCAACGCACTTGCCGGAGAGGTATACCTGCAGAACGGTGACGTCAACAAGGCGGAGGAGTATTTCAGCAAGGCCGCCAAGCAGGAGCCGGAAAACACCCGCTCACGCACCGCCCTGGCGCTGACCCATCTGGCCGGTGGCAAGGAGTCCGGTTTTGGTGAACTGCAATCGGTAGCGGCAGCGGACAGCGGTATCACCGCCGATCTGGCGCTGATCAGCGTGCAACTGCGCCGTGGCGAATTCGACAAGGCGCTCACGGCCATCGCCGCACTCGAGAAGAAGCAGCCCGACAGGCCCTTGGCGTCCAACCTGCGTGGTCGAACCTTGCTGGCCAAGAAAGACGTTGCCGGTGCGCGCAAGGCCTTCGAAAGCTCGATTGCCATTGACCCTACGTTCTTTCCTTCTGTGGCCAGCCTTGCAGCGATGGATATTGCCGAGAAGAAGATCGACTCCGCGCGCAAGCGTTTCGATGCAGTGCTGGCCAAGAACCCGCAACATCCGCAGGCGCTGCTGGCCCTGGCTGATTTGCGCGCGCGTGAAGGTGGGCCGAAGGAGGAGGTCGTAGCGCTGATCACCAAGGCGGTGGAGGCCAATCCGACACAGGCCGTACCACGGCGTTTGCTGATTGACTTTCACCTGCGCAACAAGGACACAAAACTGGCTCTGTCGGCGGCGCAGAACGCGGTGGCAGCGATACCGGACAACGCCGAGCTTCTAGATGCCCTGGGCCGAGCGCAGCAGGCGTCGGGCAATGACAACCAGGCGCTGATCACGTTCAACAAGGTGGTCACGCTGCAACCGAACTCTCCGCTACCCCAGATGCGGATTGCAGAGGCTCAACTGATGGCCAAGAACAAGAGCGCAGCGGCACAGAGTCTGCGCAAGGCGCTGGAAGTCAAGGCGGATCATCTGGACGCCCAGCGCGGTCTTTATCTGCTCGCCATGGATGCCAAGAACTACGGGGAGGCTACCACCATCGCCCGCACCATCCAGAAGCAGCGGCCGACCAGCGTGGTGGGGTTCCAGTTCGAAGGCGATGCGGCCGCCGTTCAGAAAAAATGGGACGCAGCGGCCGATGCCTACCGCAAAGGACTCAAGCAGGGCGCCTTCCCGGAGTTGGCGTCCAAATTGCATTCGACGCTCAACGCGAACGGTCAGACTGGCGAGGCCGACAAATTGACGGTGAACTGGCTGAAAGAGCATCCGAAGGACACTGTCTTTCCGATGTACCTTGGCACCATCGCACTTGCCCGCAACGATCTGCCGGGCGCCGAGAAACTGTATCGCAGCGTGATTCAGATCGACGCTAACAACGCCATCGCCTACAACAACCTGGCCTGGGTCACCGGTCAACTGAAAAAGGACGGTGCCATCCCGTTAGCAGAAAAAGCTATAGCACTGGTGCCAACTCAACCTGCCTACATGGACACGCTGGCAATGCTGCTGTCCGACAAGGACGACTACGCCAAGGCCCTGGAATGGCAAAACAAGGCCGTAGCGATAGAGCCGCAAAACCCGGTCTACAAGCTCAACCTGGCCAAGATTCATATCAAGGGCGGCAAGAATGATCTGGCCCGCAAGGAACTCGACGAACTGGCCAAGCTCGGAGACAAGTTCCGTGGTCAGGCCGAAGTGGCGCAGTTGATCAAGTCGCTTTGACAGCAATAGATCAGCTCAGGCGTTTTCAGGAATCACGGTGTGTCTAAGGGCGGACGGCTAAAAATGACGGCGGATCTGTCGCAAGCCGGCCGTGCCTCGCGCTCGCGGCGCGCGCTGTTGGTCACCCTGACGGTAATGCTGACTTCAGCCGCATGGCTGCCCCCCGCCCACGCCGACCTCCCCGACACAGTCGCCAACATCAAGCCCTCCATACTGGTCGTAGGCACGTACCGCAACACCGATAGCCCGCGCTTTCGTATGCGTGGCACAGGTTTCGTTGTGGGTGATGGCAATCTGGCCATCACGAATGCACACGTATTGCCTGAGGCGACCGAGAACATGGAGGGCATGAGCATCGTGGTGCAGGTGCGCAGGCCCTCGGGGGAACTGTCGATGCGCCAGGTGACGCTGCTGGAGGTCGACCGGGTGCACGATCTGGCTCTGATGCGGTTCGAAGGGGCAAGCGCCCCAGCCATGCGGGTTCGCAACTCGGACACCGTGCGTGAAGGCCAGGCCGTCGCTTTCATGGGTTTTCCCATCGGTGGGGCTTTGGGCTTTTCGCCGGTAACCCACCGCGCGCTCATTTCCTCGATTGCCCCGGCTGCCTTGCCGACGCCCAACGCCCGGACACTCAATGCAGCCACCATCCGTAGCGTGCGCGCCGGCCCGTTCAATATTTTTCAGCTCGACGGCACGGCCTATCCCGGCAACAGCGGCGGCCCGCTGTTTGACCCCGATACCGGCGAGGTACTGGGCGTCGTGAATATGGTGTTTATCAAGGGTTCACGCGAGTCCGCACTGAGCCAGCCCTCGGGCATCAGTTACGCGATTCCGTCGAAGTTCGTGGCCGACATTCTGGAACACGGTCAGCGCAAGTAGCGGGGCCGACTCGCGGCGGTCGCTGCCAGCCGACGCTTAGTTTTCCATGAACTTGGTCGCGTTCTCCAGGTCGTCGTGGGTGACGCCCGTGTTCAATGCACCGACAAACTTGCGCCAGGCCAGGTCGGGCTCTGCCAAAGTGAACCCGTAGAAGATCTTGTCGCCAGAGACCTTTCCGCGCACTGCCATGGCCCGCACGGTGGACTGTTCGTTGTTACCCAACTCGACGGTTACGTCGCCCCACACCCGCACCGGAATCTCTGACTCTGCATGCGCCAGGAAACCGAATATCGACAGCTCGACCAACAGCAGGCTGGTCACTATCGGCTTGCCTTCCGTCTGCACCAGAAAGTTGCCTGGGCACTTGAGTGAGTAACGCTGGTGTTGCCGCAAATGCTTGCCGCTCTTGGGCGGATCCGTCATCTTGGGCAGCATCTGCTGATGCTCGGGCAGGTCGTAAATCGACTGCAGCAGCATTTTCTCGCGATTGGTCAGATGCGCGAAGACCTGGGTGCGTTTATTGAAGAAATAGTCCAGCAGCTCTGTCGTCATGACAGGGTCGTTGGTGGTGTGGTACCGGCGCTGGGGCAGGATGATATTGGGCAGCTTGGTGCGCACGAAATAGTCGTACAGATTTTTGCGTTGGGGCTTCTGGTCGTAGGTCTGCTTGTATTTCTTGGGTGCCCTGCCCAGATCCAGTACGGCGCCCACCGCTGGTGCGCCATTGGCAAAATCGTAGTTGTCGACCTTGTTCTCGGTCAGCCGCTTGAAGAACAGCAGCGACTCATACATCTCGATCCGCGTGGGGTGCACTGCGATTACCAGGTGCCGTGTGTCGAAAAACGTGGTGCAGTATTCATACATGAACTTCATCAGCGGAAACAGGATCGCGCCGCCGGTCTTGCGGAAATCCGGGTGCACCGCCAGAGCCGAGACCTCGGCAATCTTGCCGCCGCGCGCACGCACCGTTTTCAGGTCGAAGATGGCCTGCAGTGGAAATCCGAATACGCTCTCGCGAATCAGTGACAGCGTGCCGACCACCTGGCCGTCGAACTTGGCGCACAATGTAGTGGTTGTGGGCAAGGCATGGTAGATCGTCGCGCGCAGGCCCGATGGCACCGGTTTCATGAAGCCGCTGCTCACATAAGCATCGTGGAGCAGCTTGAAACAGGCTTCCAGTTCTTCCTTGGTCTCCGCGATCTTGAGCACCAGGCGTTTGTCCGGCGCTGGATCGCAGTCGACAAAGGAGCGGAATATGGTGAACCGCGTCGACTGCGGAAACAGCGAAAAGACCTTGCGCAGGCCTTCGTGCCACAGTTTGCGGATGTTAGCGAGCAGCGACCGCTTCTTCACATGTGTCTCCTCGCCGCGTGCAGGTCAGGCACCGCCAACGGTTTCAGGTGGCAATGGTTGGCCGGCATCAGCGCCCGTACAAGTCCTCGAACCGCACGATATCGTCCTCACCCAGGTAGGCCCCCGACTGCACCTCGATCATCTCGAGATGGACGCGGCCCGGATTCTCCAGCCTGTGCGTCGTGCCCAACGGAATATAGGTCGATTCGTTCTCTGATACCAGGAACGTTTCCTCTGCGCGTGTCACTTTGGCCGTGCCGCTGACAACGATCCAGTGCTCGGCACGGTGGTGGTGCATTTGCAGCGACAGGGTACCACCTGGCTTGACCACGATGCGCTTGACCTGGAACCGGGCGCCGGCGTCCACGCTGTCATACCAGCCCCAGGGACGAAACACCTTGCGGTGTGTCTGGCCCTCAAGTCGCCCCCGCTGCTTGAGCGTGTCGACGATTTTCTTGACATCCTGCGTACGGTCTTTGTGCGCCACCAGGATCGCGTCGGGCGTTTCCACCACCACCAGGTCGCTCACGCCCACGCAGGCCACCAGGCGGCTGTTCGACAGCGCCAGCGTGTCCCGGCAGTCCTGCAGCATCACGTCGCCTTGGGCCACATTGCCGTCGGCATCCTTGGGCAAAACCTGCCACAACGCGTCCCAGGCGCCCACGTCCGACCAGCCGGCCTGCAATGGAATCACCACGCCCGTCGGCAGGCCTGCGATAGCGTCGGCGCCACCGCGGCTGTTGCTGGTGATATGTTCCATCACCGCATAGTCGATCGAGTCGGCTGGGCAGGCGGCAAACGCCGCCTTGTCCACCCGCGCGAAGTCGCCGTCGCGTTTAACGCCATCCCATGCGTTCTGGCACGCGGCCAGGATGTCGGCGCGGCAAGCGCCAATGGCTGCGAGCCAGACCGACGCGCGCAACATGAAGATACCGCTGTTCCACAGGTAGGAGCCTTCGGCCAGATAGCCCTGCGCAGTTGCGAGATCGGGCTTTTCGACAAACCTGGCTATCAAGCGGGCGCCGCTACCGTTCGTGGCGTGCGCGGTGTCCGCAATGCCAACAGGCAGGGGCTGGCCGCCCTGGATATAGCCATAACCTGTTTCCGGCGTGTCGGGTGTGATGCCGAAGGTCACCACCTGGCCAAGCGCGGCCAAAGCGGCGCCGTGGCGCACGGCTGCGCAGAAAGCCTCTGTATCCAGAATCACATGGTCGGCCGGCATGACCAGCAGCACCGGGTCGCCGGCATCGTCAGCTGCCGCGGCCAGTGCCGCCAGCGTCAATGCCGGTGCCGTATTGCGCCCGATTGGCTCCAGCACGATAGTGCCCGGCTTGCCCATCAGCCGCAGTTGTTCGGCGATGACAAATCGGTATTCCTCATTGCAAACGACCATCGGGGCGGCGAGGTTGGCGCCAATGCCCTCGGTACGGCGTACCGTGGCCTGCAAGAGTGAGTCGTCGCCAATCAGCGGCAACAACTGTTTGGGGTATTTTTCCCGCGACAGCGGCCAGAGCCGGGTACCGGATCCGCCCGACAACACCACGGGTTGCACCTTCGTTGCGGTGTGATCTGTCTGCACGTTGGCCATTGCGGATTCCTTGTTGTCAGCCACGGGCATCGCCCCAGCGCAGCTCTGCGGTTTCGTCACCCTGATACAGGGTTTTGCCCAGCCGGTTCACACAGTATTCGGGCGATACGATCATGTCCTCGAAACACATGCCGGCCCCGATGCGGGTGTATTCGAACAGGATGCTGCGGCGTACGGTTGCGTTGGTGCGCAGTGTCGAGCCATGCCCCACCCAGGCTGGGCCGACGATGCTGGCGCCGGGCTCGATACACACGCTGGCGCCAATGTACACCGGCCCCTGGATGTCGACCTCGTCCCACGGTATGCGGGTATTGAGGCCCACCCACACACCCGGACGCACCTCGCGGCCGGGCATGTTCATCTGGGCTACGTCGCCCTTCAGAACCCGTTGCAAAACCGACCAGTAGTCGCTGACACGGCCGATGTCGATCCAGTTGAAAAAGCGGCTTTGCGCAAAAAACGGCAGGCCCTCGGCCACCAGGCTGGGGAACAACTGGGCGCCGATGTCATACACCTGGTTCGATGGAATACGTTCCAGCGCGGCCGGCTCAAAAATATAGATGCCGGTGCTGGCCAGCGTGGAACGGGCATCGGCCGGGTCGGGTTTTTCCTGGAACGATTCGACACGGCCGTCCTTGCCGGCTACGACGATGCCGTAGTTTTTGACCTCTTCGAGCGGTACATTGAGTGTGACGACGCTGGCGATTGCCCCGCGACTCTTGTGCTCATGCAAGGCCGCGCCAATGTCGAGATCAATCAGCGCATCGCCGCACAACACGATAGTGGTTTCGTCGAAAAAGCCGCTGAAATCCTGGATCTTGCGCATGCCGCCGGCAGAGCCCAGAGGCCGGGGCACGATGTCGCCGTGGGCGCGCACGCCTTCGTACGAATAACCAATCTGCACACCCCAGCGATGCCCGTCGCCGAAATACTGCTCGATCTTGTCGTTGTGGAACGCCACATTGACCATGATCTCGGTCACGCCGTATTTGGCCAGATGCTCGATCAGGTACTCCATCACCGGCTTGCCCAAAATAGGCACCATGGCCTTGGGGATGTCATTGGTGAGCGGGCGCACCCGTGTGCCCTGACCGGCCGCCAGAATCATTCCCTTAGCCATGTAGCCGTTCCCCCTGTTGCGGTGTTCGCATTGTTGTGATCGTCGTCATTCGCTATTCGCTATTCGCTATTCGCTATTCGCTATTCGCTATTCGCTATTCGCCGCGCGATACCCCTGCGGGTTACCGCTTTGCCAGCGCCAGGCGTCCTGGCACATGGCCTGCAGGTCGCGCTCGGCGGTCCAACCGAGCAATTTCCGCGCCTGGGCCGGGTCGGCGTAACACGCGGCAATGTCACCGGCGCGTCGTGCCCCTACCTGGTACGGCACCGGCCGGCCACTGGCCTGCTCGAATGCCCGCAACATGTCCAGCACGCTGTAGCCCACGCCGGTGCCCAGGTTGATGGCGCGGCATTCCGCATGCTGCTGTAGTCGTTCCAGCGCCTTCAGGTGGCCCAGCGCCAGATCGACGACATGGATGTAATCGCGCACGCCGGTGCCGTCCGGCGTCGGGTAGTCGTTGCCCCATACATTGACATGGGGCCTGCGGCCGACGGCAACCTGCGCCACGAATGGCAGCAGATTGTTCGGTGTGCCCTGTGGGTCTTCGCCAATCAGGCCGCTGGCATGGGCGCCCACCGGGTTGAAATACCGCAGAATCGATATGCGCCATGTCGGGTCGCTGCGATGCAGGTCGCGCAGCATGTTCTCGATCACGAGCTTGGTCGTGCCATACGGATTGGTCGCCGACAGCGGATGGTCTTCCTGCAGCGGCAGGCGTTGCGGCTCACCATAAACGGTGGCGGATGAGCTGAACACCAGCGTCTTGACGCCGCAAGTCTGCATCGCCTGTAGCAGGCACTGGGTTCCGGTCACGTTGTTGTCGTAATAGGCCAGCGGGTTGTCCACCGACTCGCCAACCGCCTTGAGTCCTGCGAAGTGAATCACCGCCTGCGCGCCGCTGTCGCCCAAGGCGACTTCCAGTGCGGCGCGGTCACGGATGTCGGCGCGTATCACCGTGAGCTTCTTGCCAGTGATGCGTTCCACCCGGTTGAGCGACTCCATCTGGCTGTTGCAGAAGTTGTCGACTACCGTGACATCGTGGCCGGCTTGGAGCAGTTCCAGGCAGGTATGGCTGCCGATGTACCCGGCGCCGCCGGTGACCAGGATCATGCGGGCGCCTTATCCGTTTGGGCGGGGTCGTTCAGGTAATGCGCCAATATGTCCACGATGCGCACGGCCGCCTGGCCGTCCCACAACTGCGGGCGCCGACCGGCCTTGCCTTCACCGCGCATGACCTTGCGTGCCTCGGCGACGATCACTGCCGGGTCGGTTCCCGCCAGCACGTTCGAGCCTTCGTCGACGGTGACCGGGCGTTCGGTGTTTTCGCGGATGGTGATGCAGGGCACGCCCAGCGCCGTGGTTTCTTCCTGCAGTCCGCCGCTGTCGGTCAGCACCACGGCCGCATGTTTCCACAGATTCAGGAACGCCATGTAGGCTTGCGGCCCGATCAGCGTGATGTTCGGCCCCAGGTCGATGCCGAACTTGGTCAGGTTGGCGCGGGTACGGGGGTGCACCGGGAAAATCAGCGGCAGCTCCTGCGCAATCTCCGTCAGTGCCCCGCCGATACGCGCCATCATTGCCGCGTCGTCGACATTGCTGGGGCGGTGCAGCGTGACCACGCCATACCGTCCGCCATTGGCGGTGTGCCGGTCCTTGAACGCGCTGGTCTCGAAGCCAGCCGTGTCGGTGCGGGTGAGTTTTTCGGCCTGGTACAGCAGGTTGTCGACCATCACATGGCCGACATAGTGGATGGCCTCAATGGGTTTACCTTCGCGCTGCAGATGCGCCACGCCACTGGGCTCGGTCACGAAAAACCAGTCCGAAATGCTGTCGGTGACCAGCCGGTTGATCTCCTCGGGCATCGACCTGTCGCCGCTGCGCAGGCCAGCCTCCACATGGGCCACCGGAATGTGCAGCTTCTTGGCCACGATCGAACAGGCCAGCGTGGAGTTGACATCGCCCACCACCAGCACCGCATCGGGCGGCTCCTGCTGGCACAACTCCTCAAACGCGACCATGATCTTGCCCGTCTGCTGGGCATGGCTACCCCCGCCAGCGGCCATGAAGACGTCGGGTTGCGGAATGCCAAGCTCCTCGAAAAACACGTCGTTCATCTCCCGGTCATAGTGCTGGCCGGTGTGGATGATCTTGAACGCAAGGCCGCCGTGGGCCTGGATCGCACGCACGATCGGCGCGATCTTCATGAAGTTGGGGCGGGCCCCGGCCACAAGGTAAAGGGTTTTCATGGCCCTGATATTACCTGCGCAGCAGGATGGGAATGTTGCGCTAGTACCCCCCAAACAGAGTCAGGGCGGCATTTCTGCCTGCGCGAACAGGATTCCTGCTGCCGCGCAAGCCGATATCCATGGGGTCGCGCCGCCGGGCGGCCGGTCAAAGACCTTTATTGGCTCGCGTCAGACCCTGGCTCGTACGTGCTCGTCGTGACCCCATACAGAACATCGCTAAGATGTGGTCAGGTTGATGCGCTTTCTGGTCGCCGTTCACCACGATATATACCGCCAGCGAACAGATTGCCGCTTCGCAGTTCGGCGGCGCAACGCAGGCCAGCACAAACATCCTGATCGGTCTGGCCGACGGGGACTTCGATGCCATCCAGGCAGACAAGGCCACACACAAGCTCCACCGTCGCATCGGCTCGCCTCCTACGCGTGCCAGCAATGGCGCCCCGATCAACCAACCCGGCCCTTGCGCCCCTCAATCCGATGAATTCCAACCTGCGCACCCAACGCTGGACCAGCCTGGCGCTGATCGTGGCCGTCGTCATTTTGCTGGTTATCGTCGCCTCCATCGCGCTGGTCAGCTGGACCTATCACGACATGGTGCTGGGCGGTCGCTGGGCCATGGACAGTGAATGGCTGCACAGTGTCGATGTGCAGACCCGGGCGGCCGCGCTGGGGCAACTGGGCTCGTATTTCGGCGGCACGCTGAATCCGATCTTGAGTTTCTGTGGATTCCTGGTGTTGCTGGTGACCGTGGTCTTGCAGCGCCGCCAGCTGGAGGAGGGCACCCGGCAACTGGCGCAATCCACCCGCGCCATCGACCTGGAGGCATTCGTGCGGGTCAACGACAGCTTGCAGTCACCCGACGGTATCGCTGCGCGCGAGCGTCTGCTGGCCATGGCGCGCGCCGGGCAGTCGCAACAACCGTTTGAGCAGTGGGCGCCGGCCGACCAGCGCGCCGCCCAGGCCGTCGGCAGGCAGTTTGAACTGGTGGGGCTGCTGATTGAAGGGCGGCTGTTTGATCCCGACCTGTTCCTGCGCAGTTGGCACCACATGGTTGTGCAGTGTTGGCAGGCCTGCGGAGCACTGGTGACCTACCAGCGGGTGGAACTGCAGGACAACGGTTATTGCCGGCATTTCGAGGAGTTGCAGGTTTTGGCGCGTGCGTGCCGGCCAGTGGTGGCCAGCCAGCTCGGTCATACCGCAGCGTGAGGCACACAGGACGGGATTGCTGCTCTGGTAGCTACGCCGTTCAGCCGTCCAGCCGTTCCGTCAGCCGCCTCGTCGGTGCGCGTCCTGTCTGTTGTGACCCGCCTGACGCTCAACGCCCCAAGCTCAAAGCCCAACTTGATGCTTGATGGCATCCGGCAGCGAGGGCCGCTTCGACCTCATCAATCAAATCGACCGCCGCCGGCCTGCATCGAGGCGCGACCAGTCTCCACTTTGCTGTGCAGGTAGTTGTCATATTCGCGCGCTTGCTGCCGCGTCGTCAGCAGCAGGATCGGTCAGCCGGCGAACCGTCAATGCACAGCGTTGGTCGATCAAGGCAACGATTCGCTCAACCACCGCATTGCCAACAAAGCCGTGTACGGGTTCGCTCTGGAGTTTGCGTGCCGTTGATGGCAGTGACCTTGCCAACTCCAGAATGCGCCTTTTGGCCTGAGCCTTGGTCAGTCCGACGCCTTGCGCGAACTGATCCCAGTGCCGCGCCTGGACGTCGCTGAACTTGTACTTGCTGCCAATCTTCATCGCCATCTTCGGCGTTAGCGTCGGATATATCGCTGTAGAAAGCAGGTCGTAGCACGGCGCCAATACGGGGGTCTTGCTCGCGTACAGCAGTGCGAAATTCTTGGCATGCGCGTCGTGGTTGCCGATCAGTGCATTGAAGATTACACCGTCGAACAAGCGCAGGACCTGCGGCGCACTCGGGCGCGTAACACGGCGTATCAGCGCGAAGCATTGCGCCAGATCTGGCCCACCCTCGCTTTGGTATTTCGCTTCAGGTGCCGCACCCAATGCCTGGCAAAAGTCTTCTTGATGCAGGCGCTGTCGGAGCCCATTCGCATCTGCGAACCGGTCGTAGCGCTCAACCAGCAGGAATGAACGATCCAGGATGGTACGAACTTTTGCTGTCGCTGGCTTGAGCCCAATGGCTTCGGCTAGTGCCATGCAGAAACCTTCATTGGTCACGCTGTCTTCAACAGCATTGATGGCAGGCTTCAAGATGTGGGAGCTGGGCGTGCCATTGAGCGGCAGGCCAATGCGGGCACCATCGACAACCACCGGCAATTTGTCTTGTGCCCCTGCCAACGAAAGTCGCAAGCTGTCTTTGCCAGCCAACATCGGCCGTCGCGGCAATTCATCCAGAATGGCAACGAATTGCGTCTCGCTAAGCCATTGAACATCGCTATTCTGGCCGGACGCAGGCGAAACTTGGCCTAGCGCCAGAAAGCTTACCGCCCCGGCACATTCGCCGCCAATGCGGTCCAACAGTGCAAAGTCGTTCTGGTTTGAGATCTGGAACTGCTGCGCGATCAGGCGGCGCATCTGCCCCTCTGGCAGTAATCCAGCAAAGAAGGGGCGCGCTGTGTGATCGTCGAAGGGCTCTGCTTGCAAGGGCAATGAGGTGGACAGTGCTACGGCGCTTGGCCAGGACAACCAATCGGCGGTGTAACGAAAGGTTAGTCGCCCTTCGACCAGCGCCAGGATACCGACGTGCTCGGCGAACAGCCAGACCGCCAACTCAGTGGAAATCCCTCTGCGCTGCGCGCTGCGGTATTCGCCTTGGGAACGGCCCGGCGGGTCACTGGGGTACCCTTCACGCTGCGCGCTGCGGTATTCGCCTTGGGAACGGCCCGGCGGATCACTGGGGTACCCTCCACGCTGCGCGCTGCGGTATTCGCCTTGGGAACGGCCCGGCGGCTTATGCGCCATGATTGCCGCCCGGGCTTTGATCGCCGGCTGCTCCCGATGGCAATCCACTGAGCTGGATCTCGCCACCCAAGGCATCAATGACCCGCAACACGTTTTCAAGTCGCAAGGTGGGCTTGCCTGCTTCAAGATCGACGATGAAGCGAACACCCACCCCTGCCGCCAGCGCCAGCTGTGGCTGCGTCAGCCCGAGTTGCTTGCGGGCTGCACGAAGTGCATCGCCGAGTTGCTGAGGTGATCGGATGGATGTCATCGTTTGCGAAGTTTACCGTTCGGGAAATTATCAGGCATAACCCGCTGTTGCGATAGCCGTATTTCCCGATCGGGAATTTTAGTTTGTATTGAGTCCAGCCGCCATGGGACTTTCCCGATCGGGACGTTCTCCATTGTGGAGAATAGCCATGGGGATTGCTGTGAACGGCTGTCAGAAAGCGCGTAAATCTGGCGGCAAAGGATATTGGTTTCAATCCTGATGTGATCGTGCAAGGGGGTGTCGGAAGGAGCCTGCCCTATGCCAACCGCACGTCAGCGCCCAATAGCCGAATACTCGAACCCCATGCCGCGCACCATCACCGGGTCATACATATTGCGGCCATCGAAGATCACCGGCGTCTTGAGGGTGGACTTGATCGCGTCGAAATCCGGGCTGCGAAACTCTTTCCACTCGGTGACGATGATCAGCGCATCTGCGTTCACCAGTGCATCGCCCTGGTTTTCCGCGTAGCGGATGCGCGGCTCGTCGGGGAAGCAGCGCTTGGCCTCATGCATGGCAACCGGGTCATAGGCGGTAACCGTGGCGCCAGCGGCTAACAGGTCCTTGATGACCTCGCGGCTGGTGGCCTCGCGCAGGTCGTCGGTGTTGGCCTTGAACGCAAGACCCCATATGCCGAAATGCCTGCCCGTCAGGTCATCGCCAAACCGCGCCTTTACCTTGTTGCCAAGCACATGTTTCTGGGCGTCGTTGGCCAGCTCTACCGCTGTCAGTACCTTCAGCTCGATTCCAGCGTCGACTGCGGCCGTCTTGATCAGGGCCTTGACGTCCTTGGGGAAACACGAACCGCCATACCCTGCGCCGGCATACAGAAAGTCGTAGCCAATGCGGGGGTCGCTGCCGATACCCTTGCGCACACTCTCGATGTCCGCGCCCAGCTTCTCGGCCAGATTGGCCAATTCGTTCATGAAGCTGATCCGTGTGGCCAGCATCGCGTTCGCGGCGTATTTGGTGAGTTCGGCGCTGCGAACGTCCATGATGATCAGCCGTTCGTGATTGCGCTGGAACGGCGCATATAGCGCGCGCATGTAATGCGCCGCCTGCTCGTCGTCACACCCCACCACGATGCGGTCGGGCCGCATGAAGTCTTCGACTGCCGCGCCTTCCTTCAGAAACTCGGGGTTGGAGACCACGCTGAACGGCGTGTTCACTTTGCGCTTGGCCAGCTCTTCGGTGATGGCCGCATGCACGGCGTCTGCCGTGCCCACGGGCACCGTGCTCTTGTCCACGACCACTTTGTAGTCGGTCATGTACTTGCCGATGTTGCGCGCTGCGGCCGTCACGTATTGCATGTCGGCCGAGCCATCTTCGTCCGGAGGCGTGCCCACGGCAATGAACTGGATGTTGCCAAACTGTGCGGCGCGTTGCACGTCTGTCGTGAAGTGCAGCCGTCCAGCGGCAACATTGCGCTGAACCATCTCTTGCAGGCCCGGCTCGAAAATCGGAATGCCTCCGTCTTCCAGTGTCTTGATCTTGGCTGGATCCACGTCCAGGCACAACACGTCGTTGCCGACTTCGGCAAGACAGGTTCCCGACACAAGCCCTACATAACCGGTACCGATAACCGTAATTTTCACGAATCACTCTCCTTCAATGGCAACATGCCGTTGTCTGTTCAGGCGCCAACTGGTTTCACATCAAAATGTACACGGTTCATCTGCAACCGATTTTCACGTCGGCGCCTTCATGCACCCGAATTTGGCGACAGATTGAAGCTGGTGTCGGTGAACGGGGCATGCCCGTTCATACCGGAACACGCGCAGGCAGTTTGATGGCGCGGTCCTCGCCCATATCCACTTTGATTAGCGGTGAGTTGCCGCCGAGTTCGTCGTGATTGTCGAACTGAGTCAGGGTTTTGCGCTATTCAAGCGCAGCATTAACGTCATGGGGTGCACCGATGTCGCTTGAAATCCGTAATGCTCGTAGAACTGTTTGGCGCGGTCATGAAGAGCGTGCACCAGCAGCGCTCTGACGCCCGCATTTTGCGAAACAGCAACAGCCCGATTAACGGCATCCTGTAACAAGGAGGCCCCAAGCCTGATCCCTTGGGCGTGATGGTCGACAGCAAGCCGCGCCAGAACCATCACCGGAACGGGGTCCGGCATATTGCGACGCACTTTACTCGTTGCCACCTGGTGCGAGACCGCGCCGGCAGCCATGGCGTAGTAACCGTAGATGCGCTTGCCCTGATCAGCCACGACAAACGTGCGGCTGGCGCCACTCATTTGGTTGATCATTGCGCGACGCTTGAGCCACTCGTCAAGTACAGCTTCGCCGCACGCGAACGCGTCCAGAAAATGGTCGATCAGTAGCGGTTGCGGCGCGCCCAGTTGCAAACCCGGTGGCAGGCTCATGCCTTCCAGGGAGCCTTGACGGCCATGAGGCGTTCAAGCCGCAGGTTGGGGGCAGGTGGTGCATCGAGCATTTGGGTGAACTGCTTGAATTTGTCGGTATCCAGACTGAAAAAGACCTGGTCAAGCACGACTGATTGCGCTTTATCGCAGGCGGCCTCGAGCATGAAGTCCGACCGATTTTTGCCCAATAAATTTGCAGCGTGATCAATCAGATCCCGCTGCGCGGGAAGTGCCCGCAGGTTGATAGCGGCGTCACGCATGAATAGCTCCTTTTCGCATACACAATAGATACACGCATCATAATTTCGCGTGTAGCCGTTGTCAATACGCCTGCAGCAATCCGGCAACGCATCTCCCCGCGCCTGTTGGGGGCTGAGCCTGTGGGGGTCAGGCTTATACCTTGTAGCCGTCGACTAGAAGGTATAGGCCTGACCCTCAGGTCTTGGTGCGCTCAGGCGAATGCTTCGGCAAACGACAGCCCTGCCAGGTCCTTGGCCGACAGTGCAGGCGCGCTGCCGGCCAACGGCCAGTCGATGGCCAGCGTCGGGTCGTTCCAGGCAATGCAGCGCTCATGTTCGGGCGCGTAGTAGTCGGTCGTCTTGTACAAGAAGTCGGCGCTGTCAGTCAACACCAGAAACCCGTGCGCCAACCCTGGCGGAACCCACAGCTGGTGGTTGTTTTCAGCAGAGAGCACCTGGCCCACCCATTTGCCGAAGGTCGGTGACCCACGCCGTATGTCGACCGCAACGTCAAACACCGCACCTGCCACGACCCGCACCAGCTTGCCTTGCGGTTGCACTGCCTGGTAGTGCAGGCCACGCAACACGCCACGCGTTGAACGGGAATGGTTGTCCTGCACAAACTGCAGGTTCAGACCGGTTTCCGCATCGAAGGCGCGCTGGTTGAAACTCTCCATGAAAAATCCACGTGTGTCGCCGAACACGCGCGGCTCGAGCAAGAGCACGTCGTCAATGGCGCAATGGGAGACCTTCATCAGTACACCTTGTGCTGCAACAGGCGCAACAGGTATTGGCCATAGCCGGATTTCGCCAACGGCTTGGCCAGGGCTTCCAGCTGTGCGTCATCGATCCAGCCGTTGCGCCAAACAACTTCTTCAGGCGCCGCCACTTTCAGCCCTTGCCGGCTCTCGATGGTCTGAATGAATTGGCTGGCCTCCATCATCGACTCGTGGGTGCCGGTATCGAGCCAGGCGTAGCCGCGACCCATGGTCTGCACGTCCAGGCTGCCTTGGTCCAGATAGAGCTGGTTCAGGTCGGTGATTTCGAGTTCACCACGCGCCGATGGTTTGACCTTTTTGGCCAGCTCGACCACCTGTTGGTCATAAAAATATAACCCCGTCACCGCATAACGCGACTTCGGCTTGGCGGGTTTCTCTGCCAGACTGATGGCGCGTCCATCGTTGTCGAATTCGACCACGCCATAACGTTCCGGGTCCTGCACGGCGTATGCGAAAACCGTAGCGCCATGGGTGCGCTCGTTGGCCGACTTGAGCAGCCCGGCGAAGTCGTGGCCATAAAAGATGTTGTCGCCCAGCACAAGTGCACATGGCGCATTGCCAAGAAACGCTTCGCCGATCAGAAACGCCTGTGCCAGACCGTCGGGCGAAGGTTGCACTGCATATTGCAGCTTGATACCCCACTGACTGCCGTCACCCAGCAACTGTTCAAACCGTGGCGTGTCTTGCGGGGTGGAGATCACCAGCACCTCGCGGATTCCGGCCAGCAGCAGCGTGGTCAGCGGGTAGTAGATCATCGGCTTGTCGTAGATCGGCAGCAGTTGCTTGCTGACGACTTGCGTGGCCGGGTACAGGCGCGTGCCCGACCCACCGGCGAGGATGATGCCTTTGCGGGCGATCGGCGCGGTGGATGCCGTGGTGGCAGTGGTGGAAGTAGTAGCGGTCATGGTGTCTTGGGCGGTGTGATTTCTTGAAGCATACGCGCGGCATGCACTTGCCAATGCGGCAACCGCAGGTCAAACGCCGTTTGCAGCTTGGCCGTCGAGAGACGCGAATTGAGCGGTCTGCGCGCCGGCGTGGGGTAGCTGGCCGTTGCGATCGGGGCGACTTGTTCGGGGCCGGCCTTGAGCGACCAACCCAGCGAATGCGCCTGCGCCAGCACGAAACACGCGTAGGCATGCCAGTTGGTTTCTCCGGCTGCTACGCAGTGGTAGGTGCCAGCCAACGCAGGTTGCGCCATGGCAGCGCGCAAGGCGTGTGCTGTAACGTCGGCCAGCAGTTCTGCCGACGTGGGCGCACCGAACTGGTCATTGATCACGGTCAATGCGTCGCGCTCTGCCGCCAGCCGCAGCATGGTCTTTGCAAAATTGCCGCCGCGCGCTGCGTAAACCCAACTGGTGCGCAACGTCAGATGGCGCGGGCAGCTCGCCACTGCCAGTTCACCCTCGAGTTTGGTCTGCCCATACACACTGAGCGGTGCTTTGGCGTCGTCCTCGCTCCAGGGCTTGCTGCCGCTGCCGTCGAACACATAGTCGGTCGAATAATGCACCAGCCAGGCGCCAATGCGGTTCGCCTCGGTTGCCAGTACACCCGGCGCCAGCGCATTGAGCGTGCGTGCCAGATCCGGCTCGGACTCGGCCTTGTCGACCGCCGTGTGTGCGGCTGCGTTGACGATCACGTCCGGCTTGACCTTGCGTACCGTGTCGGCCAGGCCGGTCAGATCGCTGAAGTCGCCGCTCAGGCCGTCCGGATTGCCGGCCGGATCAAAATCCAGCGCCACCAACTCACCCAGCACCGCCAGAGAGCGCTGCAACTCCCATCCCACCTGACCGCCACGGCCCAACAGCAAAATCTTCATACTCATACTGTGACCTGCTCGCCGTAGTGCTTGTCCAGCCATTGCCGGTAGCTGCCGCTTTGCACACCATCGACCCAACCCTGGTTATCGAGATACCACTGCACGGTCTTGCGGATGCCGGTGTTGAAGGTCTCGGCCGGCTTCCAGCCTAGCTCCTGCTCAATTTTGCGTGCGTCTATGGCATAACGCCGGTCGTGTCCGGGCCGGTCCTTGACGAAACTGATCTGCTCCTTGTACGGTTTGCCGTCCTTGCGCGGTTGCAGTTCGTCAAGCAGGGCGCATACCGTGTGCACGATGTCCAGGTTGGGCATCTCGTTCCAGCCGCCTACGTTGTAGGTCTCGCCCAGCCGACCCGCCTCCAGCACCCGACGAATCGCGCTGCAGTGGTCCTTGACATACAGCCAGTCGCGGATCTGCTGGCCGTCGCCATAGACCGGCAGCGGCTTGCCGGCCAGTGCGTTCACGATCATCAGCGGGATCAGTTTCTCGGGAAAATGGAACGGCCCGTAGTTGTTTGAACAATTGGTCGTCACGACCGGCAGCCCGTAGGTATGGTGGTAGGCCCGCACCAAGTGGTCGCTGGCTGCCTTGGACGCCGAATACGGGCTGTTCGGTTCATACCGGTGGGTTTCGGTAAAGGCCGCCTCATCCCGCGCCAGCGACCCATACACCTCATCGGTCGACACATGCAGCACCCGGAACGCCTGTTTCGCATCGGCATCGAGATGCCCCCAGTAAGCACGCACCGACTCCAGCAATTGAAAGGTGCCCACGATATTGGTCTGGATGAACTCGCCCGGCCCGTGGATAGAGCGGTCCACATGTGACTCGGCGGCGAAGTTGACAATCGCCCGGGGCTTGTGCAGCGCCAGCATCGAATCGATCATCGGCCCGTCGCCGATGTCGCCACGCACAAACACATGGCGCGGGTCGGCATTGAGCGATGCCAGGTTCTGCAAATTGCCGGCGTAGGTGAGTTTGTCCAGGTTGACGATGGTCTCTTCTGACTGGGCCAGCCAGTCGAGCACGAAGTTACTGCCGATGAAGCCGGCGCCGCCGGTAACGAGAATGGTCATGGTTGTACTTGCTTGTTTGTTATGGCCTGTAGATTCCCCAAGGGCCAATTGCGGTTACGCGTGGGTCATTCCAGACTCGCAGACATTTGCCAGCCGCTGACACGAAGCCGCCGGCGGCGTAAGCCCTCAATAGTAATACCCCATCGACCTGACCGTCGATTTTCTGGCGTCAGCAACTGCACCGGGTTGCGCAATCACAGCGGTAATAGTCGGGCCATGATTGACGCCATGCAGGTTGCACTCGCCCCGGACGGCCCCTTGGTGGCGCGACTGCGAGCGCGCCTGCCACATGCCTTGGCGATATACGCATTCGGAAGCCAGGTAAATGGACATGCGACGTCTTCCAGTGACCTGGACCTTGCCGTGCTGGTGGCCGGTTACGCGGACCCTTTGGTTTTGTGGGAACTGGCGGGGGAGTTGGCTGACCTTGCCGCTTGCCCGTTGGACCTGCGCGACCTGCGCGCAGCGACCACCGTGCTGCAGTACCAGGTGATCACCACCGGAGAACGCATGGGTCAGGCCCACGTGGGCGGGGTCACCCGTGGGCGGGGTCAGGCCCATACCTTGTAGCCGTCGACTAGAAGGTATAGGCCTGACCCTCAGCACAAAACACCTGCCACCAAAAAACACATGTTCGCCAACTTCATGATTTATAAGGAAGTTTTTGGCCGGGTGTTAAACCCCGGTTGGCAGCCTGCACCGCGCCGTGTGTTCGGGGTCATGTACGGGGCCGGACCCATATCACTCAATGTGTTGTGTTCATTCTTCCCAGGGATTAATGAGTTGGACTGCCAGCCCTGCGAAGTCCCGGGTATTGCGTGTGACCAGGGTCAAGTCATGTTGTAAGGCAGTAGCAGCCAGCAAGCCATCAATGGCTGGCAGGGGCCTGCCGGCTGATGCCATTAAACGGCCCCATCGGTCCGCAGTGTGGATATCAATGGTAAGCATTCGCCCGACGAAATAATTGGGCAGTTCGACTTCCAGCCAGTCCAGCAATTTATGGCGGCGTGCCAGATCGTCCAGGCGTTCGATGCCTTTGCGAATCTCTCCCAGCGTCAGCACGCTCAAAAACAGGGACTGTCGTGGGCGGTCCTGCATCCAGGCAAGCACGCGTTCATCGGGTTGTTTGCGGCGTAACTCGGACAGGACGTTGGTGTCGATCAGGTAACCCATGACTGGCATCGAGTCCTGATTTAGAAATCGACCTCGCGCGGAAGACTGCGATCGCGCTCAAACTCAATGTCGTCCTGTTGGGCACAAGGCGAATTGCGCATGAAGTTGACCAATGACTCGCCATTGCCACTGAGTTGGTTGAACAAATCGCGTGACACCACGACCGCCACCGAGCGGCCGTGCACCGTAATTTCCTGTGGCCCGTCGTCCGCGGCACGTTTCACAACATCAGAAAACCGTGCCTTTGCTGCCTGCATTTGCCAAGTTTGCATGGTGGATCTCCGAAATTCAAACTTCTGACCAGAAGGGTCAGAGTACGGCCAAACTTTAACCGATATCCAAAAAATGGCCAACCACGCGCCACTCAGGCGCTCACCTCGTTGGACAAGGCTAGTACTGGACCCGATGTTTGGCTAGCATGCAACAGGAAAGTACTCGGCGGCAGCGAAATGAAACCATCGGAAGTCCTAAGCCAGCACCGCGACGCCGTCATGGCAATTGTGCTCGGCAGTGGCGTGCACAATGTTCGTGTTTTTGGATCGACGCTGCATGGTAATGACACCGAGGGTAGCGACCTCGACCTGCTGGTTGATGCGCCCAGAGGTACTACGTTGCTCGATATGGTCAGACTTCAACGGGCCATTGAAAGTCAACTCGGCATTTCGGTAGACATCCTGACCGCCGATGACTTGCCGCCGGCTTTTCGTGGTCGGGTGATCGGAGAAGCTCGTCCCCTATGAGCCAGGAAATACGTGATTTCGAGGCGAGCGCGGCGCTTTTTGCCACTCAGTGCATCCAGTTCGGCTGCCGCGGCACCGAGTCCCAAGTCGTCGCGGAACACCGTGATGTCGATGTCCTCCGAAAACCGGGATATGAGTCCGAACGCTTTGGACCGTGATGTTCCTCCCTTGAACAGCAATCGGGGGTTGTCGGGAGGCAAGCCATTGAACAGCGCGTCCAGCGCCCAACAAACCCAGAAGTCCTTTTCCACGTTCTGGACAGCGGTGCCAAGCCGTGCAGCGGCACCGAAGAAAAGGTCTCTCCGCTCGGTATCCGCGGCCGTTATCACGGTTTGTATGTCGGAGTTCAAGGAGTCTTCTCGATCACGCTTTTCATAAGTGTACGCGGCGCGCCTGGACCGTTGGGGCTTTGGGATCGCATCCCTGCAGTTCGCGCACGAGGCGCTGCATCCAAGTTGGCAATGTACTGAAGCCATCCAGAAGGTCTTGTCGTATCGCTTCGCCGTTGACAGGATTCGCCAGAATCTTGTCCAGTTTGCCCAGAATTTTTGGCTGGTCTGTACCCAGAGTGTCTTTCAACCAATACAGCGCCTGCACGACGCGCATCGCCGGTCGACCTGCCCAGTACAGGCGACTCGGGGCAGTCTGCTTGAACTCGATGACGAGGTTTTCCAGTTTGATGGATCGCCGCCGCGCATCCGTGTGGATCGTGACGCGCGCCGGCACAGCATCGGTAAGGCCCAGGTCATTGGCGGCGGTCATGCCGTCAACAAGCAGGCGAAGTTGATCGCGGCGTGCGATGGCATCCAGGACGGCGCGATAGTCCAGGTTGGCCGATCGTTTGGTGAGGCTGTTGATGGTTGGCCTGTCGTACAGCCCTCTGTCGATGCGACGCAGTTCGCCGTCGCTGACCAGGCGCTGCAGCGTCTTGTCGACTGCGTCGCGATTGCCGCAGGTAGCAAAGTCAGTCGGCACCCAGACACGGCCAGCCGCGTCCGATTTGACGAGAAGGAGGATGGAGGATTTGAGATCGGACATTTTGTCCGATATTTGTAGACGTTTTCCGGACGCAAGGCAATGGATTTGTCCGAAAAGTGTGGTCAATATCGGACGGTTGGATGGCCGCGCACCATCCAATGCTAGATCAGCTTGGCATATGTGGGGTCAGATACCCACACCTTGTGTGTGGGGTCATGAGAAGGTATCGGCCTGACCCTCAGTACCTCATGGTGAAGGCCGCGCACGCCGCTATTTTTTGGGTGGCACCAGAGCTGACGTGGCTGACCCGCGCAGCGCCAGAGCCGATATTTTTCCCAGCTACATCCCACTGTCTGCTGACAGCCAGGACATCCTGGCTTATGTTGACCAGCCAGCGCAAGCGCGCAAGCCCGTAGGCTATCTCTGGGGTTATGAGCGCTCGACACAGGAGTATCCTGCCATCAAGCAGGATCTGGCCGAACCCGAACCCGAACCCGAACCCCTTCGCCTGGCCTGGCGCGACTTCATCAAACTCACCATCCACGCGGTTGTCCAACATCCGGAACATGACCCGTTGTCCAGCATTCAACAACGCGTGACGGAGCGTGTGCCAAAGCGCGAGCAATCCAGCGTACAGGCCCTGATCGTTGAAGAACTCCGACGGATGCATGAGGGCGTGTTCGCCCGGTATGGACTGCGACCATCTGAATACGCGCAGTGGGAGGCCGTGAGAGGACATTGACGAACCGTGTAGCCGTCGACTAGAAGGTATAGGCCTGATCCTTAGCGCTGCGGATGTGAGACCTATGCAGAAGCCAGCATCAGATGACCGATTTCCGCCTTTGCCGGCCTCACACTGATTTCAATGTCATAGCCGAGCCGTGTCAAACAGTCCATCAGTTTTCGCTCTGACAGGTTGGTGAAATCGCCGCGCATCATGTCGGACACTTTCGGCTGTGTGATGCCCATCCGTTTGGCGGCATCCTGTTGCGTGAGGCCACGATTGCGTATGGCTTTCCTGATCTCAATCGCCAAGCCGGTTTTGATCTTGAGCTTGTCTGCGTCAGGCAGGCCAAGGTCGGCAAACACGTTGCCGGAACCACGTTTTACTTCAATGCCATCAATGAGTCGAGTTTTCATTTCCGCAGATCCTTTGCAAACGCCTCGGCCACTTTGAGCCTTGCGTGAATGATGTCCATGTCTTGCTTGGGCGTGGCGATGCCGCGCTTGCTCTTTTTCTGAAAGCAGTGAAGGACAAACACCGCCTCAGCAAACTTGACGGTGTACACCGCACGGTAAGTGCCGCCGACATCGTTTTCCACCACTTCAAGCAACCCTGCTCCCCCAAAGCCTTTCAGCACTTTGGCAGCGTCGTGCTTGTCGCCCGCCTGCGCCAACGACAGTGCGAAACCGAACAGCCGCCGAACCTCCACAGGCAAGGCCATCAAGTCTTTGTGGCTGCTGCCAATCCACTCGAGTGGCTTTTCGTTCGTGGGCATGGCTGGGATTATCTATGAAATGGTATAAAGTATCAACACCACTGTGACCCTTACATCTCGCCCGGCCTGGTTGACAGACTTGTTCAAAGGCACCTCAACCCACAGGTGGCTCCGGTGTAAATGGCGGTACGACCACGACCCTGAAGTGATCGAGAACGCGTCGATGCATCTCAAGGCATCCAAACCGGCATAGGCCCTTGGCACAGTGTCTGCATTGCCCCCTGGGCACCGCGTTCCGCATGCGTAACACCAACGGCCTGGGCCGATCCCGCTGTCTGGGTGCCGTCCTGCAATGGAGGGTAGGTTCAGCGTTCGATTTCAGCGTCGGATAGTTGTTACGCTTCATGCACGTGACCGCATGAGGGAAAGAGCGATTGCGGATGAAATGCGGGCCGAGGTCATCGCCAGCGGCGAGACCCGTTACCGGGACGCTACGCATCTCTGGGCGTTCAAGGAGTTTCCTGAACGGCACGACAACTTGTTATGCGCGGTGCTGGTGTTGGAGGATGCCGTGATCGTAAAGACCGTGATGCGTCACTTTGCTTTGAGGAGGCGCTATGCGTACGACTTACTACGATGACGATGACATTCTGGTGATTCGTCTTTCGGACAAGCCGATCAGCCGAGAGGTCTCGCAGGACTGGAATACCCACATAAGTTCTGCCCAGAACGGCACCACAGTCGAGGTCGTTCTGCTGGAAGCCAAGGCGAACGGCGCATACCCGCTCATGCTGGAACACATGTGAACGGCCTGATTGCTGCAGCTCACCATCGCGCAACCGCGCCGTCGACTGCGGTGGTTTCGTCTTGTCGTTTTCGTGTGTGGGGCCAGGTGTGGGGCCAGGCCTATACCTTGTAGTCGACGACTAGAAGGCATAAGCCCTTGGCACACCGCCGTTAAATCGCCAAACTGCGCCAAATCGACAGGAAGAACTGGCGCAGTTCAGTAAACAGCGCCAATATCGCAATGGCATTCGCCAAAGACATACTGAGCCGCGTTCAGGCCGCCGAGAGCGGATTGACGCTGGCCGCATTTTTGACGCAATGCCCCAGCGTCGCCAGGCGCACGGCACAGCGCCAGACAGCGAAGCTGATATGAGCCAGGCTGGCGCGCTGGTCTGAGCAGCGTCACGAGCGGGGTGGCACGGGCAGCAGAGCAACGCAATTAGTGTGGCTCAGCGCACCCAGCGGCGGGCGTCCTTGAGCAGCAACAGCAATTGCTGCTCGCGCATGGGCGAGGCGATGAATCCGAAGCGGGTATAAAACTGCGTGGCCTCTTCATCGATGGGGTGCGTCAGCATCGTGCGGATACCTGCTTGCTCGGCGATCAGCATCGTGCGCCGGATCGCGTCTTGCAGTAGTCCAAAGCCGATGCTTTGCCCCTGATTCCCCATTGCCACTGCCAATCGGGCCAGAATGACCACGGGCAGTGGGTATTGCCCCATCGCCTTGCGGATACGTTCAGGCGCGTCGAATATGTCAATCTGACCAACGGTCAGGCTGTAATAGCCCGCTACGCGATCATCATCTAAAACAACAAAGGTCTTGGCCGAACCACTGCCCTGCGCTTGTCGGGCGTGGCGCAACAGCCAATCGGTCAGCGCAGGCTTGCCGCAATCGAAACTTTCCAACCTGTGTTGTGGCCCCAGTGGCACCGGGCCGTGTACATTCAATTTGCGTCCCAGGGGGCCTTGCGCGAAAACAGATCCCGCAAGCCACTATTGGACTGCTCGGGCTGATCCAGCAAATCCATCAGGGCTTGATATTGCCCGCTTGAGACCATGAACAGGCGCTGGTCAAGCAGCGTTTGTTCAGCGGCCTGGCAGGCGCTGTCGAGGACGAAATCCGTCAGCGACTTGTGCGCTACCTCGGCTGCGCGTCGCAGCACTGTCTCTTGCTGGGCAGTGGCACGTAAACCAAGGCGGGAGGAACGGGCAGAGGGCGGGTTGGCGATGGCCATTGTTGCGTCTTGTGGTGTTGGGTCAATGGGCTTTATGTTAGTACAAACGACGCACATCGTCTAGGCTGCCTGACAGGCCCTTGGTGACTCCCCGCATGACGGTTTGAGGCTCGCCGGCGCGCGGTAGTCTGTCTTTCAAGTGGTTCTACTCTTCGTTTTCCGAGAAGTTGAAACGTGCGCCAGAGGAAGAAACAAAGCCAGCGGTGAATCGGGCAGAGTGATGAATCCATGGTGCTGGTAGAAAGCCGCAGCCGGCTCGTTCTTGGCGTCTACCATCAAGGCATAGGCGGCAATCTCGGAGCGGGCGGCACGGTCTAGTGCATCAGCCAGTAGCGCACCGCCCAGACCTTTCCCTTTGAATGCCTGATCCACGGCGAGGCGGCCCATGCGCACCGCCGTAAGCATGCGACCCGGGTCCTGGGCACAGCCCCCCGAGTCGAGCAGAAGGCGCCAGTGCGTGACCGTGTGTACGACGAAGCCGTTTGCCAGGCGCTCATCGTGCTGTGGGAGGCTGGTGACCGGATCTGCGGCATGCGGCTGAAACCACTGATCCCTGTCCTGATCACGGCAATCGAGCGACACGGTCACACATTTTCACGCCAGTGGTGGCCGGGCGACCAATTACCAAGTGGCGTCTTCCGATGCGGGCAACACCGTTGTGGACGATTGACGGGTTCACCGCCGCCATGGAATCGCCAAACAGCGCCAGCTGGGCGGGGAAAACTGGCGCAGTTCAATAAATGGCGCCACAATTGCGCCAAAACCAACTGAACAGCGCCAACATCGCAATGGCATTCACCAAAGACATACTGAGCAGCGTTCAGACCGCCGAGAGCGGACTGACGCTGGCCGAACTCCTGGCGCAGCACCCCGGCGTCGCCAGGCGCACGGCACAGCGCCAGATAGCGAAGCTGATTGACAGTGGCCAGGTCACCGCACACGGTGAAGGCCGCGCACGCCGCTATTTTTTGGGTGACACCAAAGCTGACGTGGCTGACCCGCGCAGCACCAGGGTCGATATTTTTCCCAGCTATATCCCACTGTCCGCTGACAGCCAGGACATCCTGGCTTATGTTGACCGGCCAGCGCAAGCGCGCAAGCCCGTAGGCTACCAGCGTGATTTTCTGGACGCCTATCGGCCGAATGAGACCTGGTATTTGTCCGAGTCCTTGCGCCGCCAATTGCACAAGATGGGAAAAACTGCTGACGTTGATGCGCCTGCAGGCACCTACAGCCGCGCCATTTTGAACCGCTTGCTGATCGATTTGTCGTGGGCATCCAGTCATCTGGAAGGCAACACCTACTCACGTCTCGATACGCGGGAACTCATCGAACACGGCAAGGCCGCGCGAGGTAAGGCCGCCATCGAAACCCAGATGATTTTGAATCACAAGTCGGCGATCGAACTGCTCGTCGAGAATACCGACACTGCCCAGTTCAACCGCTACACCCTGATGAACCTGCACAGCGCCCTGGCGGAAAACCTGCTGCCCAACCCAGCGGATGAGGGACGCATTCGCCAGCATGCCGTGGATATTGGCAAAAGTGTCTATCGACCACTGTCCACGCCACAGCAAATCGAAGACGCGCTGGCCACGCTGCTCGTCAAGTCAAACCAGATAGCCGATGCCTTCGAGCAGTCGTTTTTCATGATGGTGCACTTGCCTTATCTGCAGCCATTTGCGGACATCAATAAGCGTACTTCCCGGTTGGCCGCCAACCTGCCGCTGTTTCGCGCCAATCTGTGCCCACTGACTTTTCTGGACGTACCGGAGCAGGCCTACAGCCGCGCCACGCTCGGCGTGTACGAAATGACGCGCGTCGAGCTGCTGCGCGACCTGTACGTCTGGGCCTATGAGCGCTCGACACAGGAATATCTGGCCATCAAGCAGGATCTGGCCGAACCCGACCCCCATCGCCTGGCCTGGCGCGACTTCATCAAACATACAATTCGTACGATCGTCCAACATCCGGAACGCGACCCGTTGTCGACCATTCAAAAATGCGTGACGGAGCGTGTGCCAAAGCGCGAGCAACCCAGCGTACAGGCCCTGATCGTTGAAGAACTCCGACGGATGCATGAGGGCGTCCTTGCACGGTATGGATTGCGACCATCTGAATACGCGCGGTGGAAGGCTGAGCGAAAGTATTTGTAGCCTATCGTATTTGAGTGCCCGTAGTTCGTTCAATGAACTGCTGAATGCCTTGCAGGAGGCTTGCGCTTGCCTGTGCTGCAATTGGCTCAGGCGACAGGGATCTGGCCAATGCCGTGTCGATTGCGGACGGCAGTGCCATCTCATCGTCGGCGAAGAACACACCATCTATCGTTCCTAACCATTTGGCAGCAGCCACTTGATGGTCGTTTCGAGTCTCTCGCAACGCGCCTTTTCTGGGCATCACGACAATTGGCTTTCCGTATTGCAGCGCCGTCAGGATAGAACCCATTCCGGCGTGGGCAATGATCAGTTGTGCGGACTTACACACGTCTGCGAACTCGCTTGGTTTGAATGCGTCTACTCCACGCATATTGGACGGAGCAAATTGTGTCTTTCCGATCTGCGCCAGCACCTGCACTTCAGGATGGTGCATGGCCCATGCATCAACTGCGGCAATCAGACGATCAAACGGCATCTGGGATCCAACGGTCACGAAGATCAAATGACTGCTCCCAGGAACGTCGGCCCATCGGGTCGGGCGAGATGTTCCCATTGCGTCAACCACAGGTCAGCGTACGGGCGGACCTTTTCGCCTGACATTGACATTTGCTCGATGTTCGCAATGCTGTCGAGCCAAATAGTCCTTGCCCCGATTAATTTACCAGCTCGAATAGCGGCAACGCCTGGTGCAGCGCCCGTGGTGATCACAATGTCAGGACGTTCCTTCACAACGATCCACAACACTTCGAGGACCATTCGCGCCAAATCGAACTTGCTCCAGCGAGTGGCATCGGTCACCGTGTAAAAGCTAGAGTTTGAGTCGATTTGATTCTTGTAATCTGGTTGAACTGTTACATAACAAATCTGGTGTAAGTCCAATAGCCCCCGAAGACGCAATAGTTGAACCCAATGCCCGCCTCCTGACGCGACTGCGAGTATCTTTCTTTTTTTAATTACCTGTATCTCACAGTTGATTGTTGTCATGAAGGTGGATATGCCTAGGCCAAATAGTACAGTTGACGGTAGATATTTTTCTCGAACACGGTACCGATTGATAGTCAAACTAGACTGATACGCTCTGCAAGTTCCTTGCCCTTCAAGCGAAGCCAGTCGGACCGAAGTTGCAAGTGGAACGCCCGCATTTCCTCTGTCAGGCCTTGCTGATTGGCTTGTAACTGCTGCATCCCGCTGGCAATATCACTTGGATCAGACGAGTCCACAAACACCGTGCCACGTGGGAATTGCCTCCGCAGTGTGGGTGTGCCGGATACCAACATTGGTCGCTCAGCGCCGACTGCTTCGCCACAGACGCTTAGTTGCACATCTTCTAGGCGCGTCAACGCAACTACTGCATCACAATTCTGAATCAGTGCTTCGAACTGGTCGCGCTCCAAAAAGCCCAAGAATCGCACATTTGCAGGGGCCTGTTCGATCAGGGTTGGTTCTTTACAATTATTCAGATTTCCTGTGATCAGGATACTGATATTTGGAACGACGGCGGCAGCCCTCAGCAACTCGGCTATGGGCTCGTCCGAGGAAAACGAGGCTGGAAAAACAAACCAAGGGCGAGGCAGATCGATAGTCAGTGTGAGATGGATTTCCGCTGGAAAGCTGGCTGGCGGGTCTTCCACAACTAGGAGTCGCTCTCGATTTATGCCAAGGCCAATCGCAGTCCTTTCCACATCAGCGTTGTGAACCAGTACTATGTTGCTTTTTGAAAGTATCGATAAACCGAAAGGGAACTTACACCATGGTTTCCGAAACATTGCGTTGTGGCAGTCAGAAATAACGACGGCGTGACTGTTGTAAAGCCGTCGGTATAACAATGCCACCCACAGTAGGGGAACTTGCGGCAATTGAATCCAAACGACGCGTGGTCGCGACTCACGTAACATGCGCATCATGTTCCAACTATGCTTCGCGTAAGTAAGGAACTTAGTGACGACGCTTTGCCTTCGTCGAACGGGAAAAAAAATGGTCTGAAAACCGCAGAGCGCAGCCATTGATACTTGTCGTCGCTGAAAGCCAGTCCAAGCGAAGAATAGCTGTTGCGAACCCTGAAGTTTCACCCTGTCGGCCGTGTCAGAGCAGCCTGTTGCAGTTTGCCTATTGTCGAATGTCATTCATTCAAATTTTTTGAGTTACGGTGCGAATGCGAAATTCGAGAAATCAATGTAAGTATCAGTTTTCGGCGCCCACCTATCGTCGCCACCGCCAAAGAATACGTCAAAGAACATCCCGTTGATGCGGAGTGAGTCAACAGTTCTCATCAAGACCCCTCGTTCCTCACCCAGGAACTGGGAATCGACCCACATTCGCACAACGCCATCACTTGCACCAGGTGTGTTCAAAATAACCTCTTGTTTGATCTGATGCCATTGGCCAGGCGTGAATTGAAACTCATGGTCGAATAGTGCACTTCCATACCGGATGCTTGTTGGCAAATAGGCGTACACCTTGCCCAACCCCCCCTTGCCCCACATCAACCTGAATGAGAATCCGTCGGTTCCGTCGGGAATCTTGCCGCCTGAATTACCTTTTCCGCCAAAGAGGCCAGGTAATTTTCCACCAAGGACGAAGTCGAAGCCAACGGGAAATCTGACCCAATACGAAAACACTGCTCTGTTGACACCGGCTGGGAATACCAAGCTCTTAAATCCAGCTCCTCCGCGTGGCAGCCCGCGATTTTTCATCGTGCCAGGGTCAATGGCGCCCTTTGGGACAAAAACGCGAATGAAGTTTCCCGTTGATATTTCCATTGGATGAACACTGATGTTTTCAAGTCCCCAAGTATTCGTGACGTTCGGAAAACTATGAGCGCCTTTGCTCAACTCCTCAATTTGCGACTTCGGGCCTTGCGCGGACGCTAACGGCGCAATCGCTGCAAAGACATAAAAAGCCAGCTTCGAAAAAAGTTGGCGACATGAAACTGTCATGCTATTTTCTCCTAGAAAGGCGCACCGACAATCGCTCTGAGGCGAACAGCGAAGCGCTTAAAGTCGCGTGCCAAGAGCGCTCGAGCACCTTGAGCAAGCGTGAATGCAATGGCCGTTGGAAGGAAGTACGGGTAGAACTTTCGGGTGAAGGCCATGCGGCTACGTACCAAGTAGTATTCTGAAAGGAAACTTCGCTTGCTACCAGTAGAACTGGATCCAATTGTTCCACCTTCCTTGTGAAATACTACCGAACGAGACGAATAAGCCAGTTTGAATCCGGCACGTTGCGCGCGCGTTGCCCAGTCGATCTCTTCGTAGTACAGGAAGTAGGAGTCGTCCATCAGGCCGATTTTTTCAAGGCATTGACGCGAAACCATCAAGGCGGCTCCGAGGATGTAATCAAGTTGTGCTTCAACAGATTCTTCGTCCCGTGGCGCATTCACAGACGTATGTGCGCCTATGTGCTGGCTTCGTCCCAGCCATTTTTGAAACCGCGCGCCGCCGAGTGCCTGGACTTGTGTTGGTGTATGGTGATACACAACTGTGCACCCGCACATGCCGATGGATGGGTGTCGTTCACAGCGATCAACCATGTCATTGACGGCTCCAAACGTCAACATCGCGTCGTTGTTCAGCAAGAATGCATAGTCATAGTTGCAGAATTGCTGGAGGTACCGTAACCCGATGTTGTTTCCACCTGCAAATCCGAGGTTGCCTCCGGTCTGGATGATGACCAACGGCATTTTTGAGGTGGTTGGTGAACAGTGCGTGTGATTGACGGAGCGATTGAAACGTTCTTCAGCCCAGTCATAGCTTTCGACACCAATCTCATTGTCCGAGGCCCATTGCATTACTCGGTCGATGGAGTCATCGCCGGAGGCATTGTCGCAAAGCACGATCCCAGTTAATCCGTCTGCACCCTCTTTGTAAGCCGATTGGAGACAAGCGACGGTGTCCTCACCGTTCCGCCAGTTGAGAACGACCAACCATACCCGTTGATTGTTCGTCATTTCGCGATCCGTACCTGCCTTGCGTTGTGTCTTTCATTGGGTTTGAATGCGTCAACTCTGCCGCCAACGCGCAAACGTTCTATTAGGAAGATAGCAAGCGCAATCGACGCCACCCCGTTGGGTGCCACGAAGTTCGGCTGCGTGATCGCGGTCAATACGGTAGTTGTCAGGATAACCCAATATGCAGCGAACGAAATAGCAGGGTTCTGCGTGCCTTGTCTGGCGCCTGTCCAACCACGTCGCAGCAATACGAACACCAAGAAGACGGCGGTGAGCAAACCGGGGATGCCTGTCTTGACTGCCACACGCATGTAGGCGTTGTGGACGTACCGCACTTGGTCTGGCCAAGATCGACTCTCGATGGAGTCCGGTTTGTAACGTCCACCGAGACCAACACCAAGAATCGGCGATTCATAGATGCGTACCAGCGCATAGTGATTTTCTTCTGTTCTACGGCCGAACGATGATCCACGCTCGATCTCCTCGCCGACGCTTAGAAGCCGATCGCTCACTGCATAGACGTATTCAGGTTTTGCCAAGAGCAACGTTGCGATCACCAGGGCCGCACCGACAGTGCATGTAATGGCCAGCCGGGCATAAGCCGCTTTGCGTGAGAAGAAGGCCAACATACCAACTCCGACGAAAAGACTAAACCAAAGTCCGCGGCCGAACCCTACCAGAACCCCTCCAATCAACAAAGCGCTCAATAGCGCTACAACCACCGGTTGGCGGATCTGTTCCTTGGCATAGGCCGCGAACAGATATATGAGCGCGCCCGTCATCAGGAACATTCCTGGGGTAGTGCTTCGCAATACATCGGCGACGCCACCGTCGAGCGACCAGAGTTGCCGCAACTCCTGCCCGCGGCCGAAGATGGCAATACCCGTGAAAGACTGGAACATGACGCCTACAGCAAGTACCAGTGCCAACCCCATCAGCAGCAGCTGAAAGCGTTTCATTTGTCTGTCAGTCTCAATTGCCAGGCACAACACGGGTAGCAGCAACCATGTGACATATGGTCGTGCTTCGTTGAAGATGTCCTTTGCCGGAGAGAATTTGTACGCCAACGCGATCAATGCCGATGTGGCTGCAACGAGGATGAAGAGCCCCAAAGGGATCCAGTAGTGCCGCATTGGCTGCAAGCGTGGCCGCAATGAGCCTGCATGTTTGACCAGCAGCAACACCAATAGCGCCGGTATGCCCAGGTCTTCCGGTTTCAGTTCACCTCCACCAATTGGTAGTGTTGGTAAAAGAATATCAGGCAAGACGCCGAAGAGTGCCGCGAGTATCCCGATAACGGCAATGTCTGGCGTCAACCAAGCGACCACCGCAAAGACGGGAACGATAACCAGCGCCACCACTAGCCACCAGGGAAGCAGCGCTGGAAGTATTCCTGCTGTGGCTACGACCAGAATGACGAGCGTGAACAAGACGAAAGTGCCGACAACTGAGGTCGTTCGGCGTGGCAATATGCCGCTATTTATTTGCCGCATGGTTTTCTTTCTTTCAGGTCGCCAGATTCCGGTGGAACCCGTTGGCGGCTTGCGTGCCATTTCAAAACTTGCCTCGCAAGATCCTTGATGCTGTTCCTCCGAATGCACGGGTCGAACGCCGGAGACCTAATCGGACGGTGAGTGTTGCCAGCCTGAATCCTTTGTAGCGCGGCCATAGCCGAAACAGGAGTTTTGCAGCGAGGCCTCTTGCAAAAACTTCCTGCTTTCGCCGCTTTTGGTAAGGTTGAATCTCACCAAGAGCTTCAACCTGGAAAGGCTCCAATCGAATCGAGTCGGCGGCGATCGCATCCATGACCAGTTTCCGACCGACCGTGGTTCGGCAAGCAACCAAACTGCGTCCATCAGCCTCCGCAAAATCCGGATACCCATCCTTCCCGTGCCACGCGTCAGCGCAAACCACGTCTGCAAACTCGCCTGTGCCGTCAGCACACATCTTGCAGCGCGGCTGCAGGTGTTGGTTCAGGATGCTGCCCCAAGCCGTGTTGTAGTCCATGGTCTGCACCCGGCCGTCGTGAGACTGGGCGCGCGCCAAGCCGGGCCAACCGTCACCGCAGTATCGAAAACTTTGCACCGCATCTGGCTCCATGTCGAAACGCTGCAGTATCTGGTGGGTGCCCTTGATGCTAGGTGTCCCTGCGCACATGAACGACAGAAGGTACGGAATTCGCTCCTTCAGCGCCGGTTTGGTGCGCAGGATGTTCCTGACCGCAGCGACGTCACAAGGCTTGCCAACGAAGGCAAAGCGCCTTGGGCGGACTAGTGCCGCGGCCAGGGCAGCCACGGGTGCGGCTGGCGCATATCTCGATCCGGCGGCCGACAATACGTCCTCCCGCGTTTCGCTGAAGATGGTCTCGTTGACCAGCGGATCGACGGTGGATGCACGTGTATGCACCACGAATGCTACTTTTTTCGTTTCCAACAGATGGATCAGCAGGGCTGAAAGTACCCCGCCGGACGAACCGCCATGCCGAACCTCTGCATCGGTGGCATGGCCGGCCTTCAGTTCCATGATCGGCCCCCACTCTGGAATATATTGCACACCCTCATCGAAATCGTCTGCGTGCCGCAGGCCAATACCGGGGCAGATAAGCTGGATAGCCTGCTCCATCTCGGGCGTCAACACCTGCGACGCGGTCGGCCGCATAAATCCTGCGGTGTTCATGTGCATGGAGATCGCGCCAGGTTCCGCCGCAAAAACGCAAGCGCCACAACCTGTACACAGGCCACCTTCCACGATCTTGCTCAGTGTCATGTTAGCCATGCGAGACTTCTCGAATGATCTTGGCAAGCAAAGCCGTATAGTCGTCCAGCCGCGCACGGGCGATGGTTTTGCCATTAGCGGTCTCGGCCGCCAGGGTCTTGCGATTCTCAAAAGCGGTCTTGATCCGTGATACGACTGATGCCTGATCGTCGCGCGTGCAATCAGCCACATGTGTGTAGTTGAGCGTATTGAACAAGCCAGTGAATTTCCGGCTGTAGGCCATGGGGACGCATGGGACACCCGCAGAAAATGCGGCAATACATGCGTGCATCCGGCCGCCAATGAAGAAGTGGCAACCCGAGATGTAGCTCTTGGCGGCCATTGGATTCGAAAACGGGCCGGCAACCATCAGGCTACTGCGTTGCGCAGCCAGTGCTTGCGCTGCACGGTAGTCGTCTTCCGCCGCACGATTCGTTGTTACAACATGCGGAACCAGGACAACTTGCACCCCTTCGAGACTCTGAAAATAGTCGACCAGTTCAAGGAGTGTTGCACGGTAATCCAGCTTGAGCCCGAACTGGTTCCGCCCAGAGTAACCGCCGGACCATAACAGTCCCGAGACGTTGATACCCACACGCGTGTGATCCGCCGGTGGCAAAGTCGGTTCGAAAGGCAATGCAAACGCCACATCGATCGCTTCATGAAACTCGACCTTCAGATCTCTGGACTTGAAGTACGCCGTGGACATGGCGTCACGCGAACACACCGCGCGTGCACGTTCCATTGCCCGGTCAGCGAGCCACGCTGCAAAGGGGTTGCGAAAAGGTCCAATCGTCTGGGGGCTCAATATCAACGGTCGACCGTGCCGACTGGCAAGGTACTTGGTGGCCAGCAGATACGTCAGGCGCTTCCAGCCGTAGATGTCCGAAAAACTGTCCCCTTCACCAATGTCGAGAACGAGGTCACAGTTCTTCAGCGTTGCGTGGAGTTCCGGCGATCGACCCAAGAGCCGCCTTGCATTTACCTGACAGACAGTGTCGATGCGAGGATCGTCGTTGGGCCTATCTTCATTTGTCCACCCAATCACGACAAATCGCAAATTCACATCGACCGTTCTTGCTGCGTCCTCCAGGATTTGCATTTGTGAATAGGTCAGGGCACCGACACCGAGGTTTACCGAATCAACGCTGTGCCATAGCAGCCCAATCCTGAGCGTCTTCATAACGGCGCCCTGGGATGGTCGAGAGCACCAAAAAAAGCTTGGACCATTGCTGAGTGGTCCTGTCGCAAAATCTCAGAGCAAAAGTCGACCTTATTAGAAAAAGGGGATGGTGTCATTGTTTGCGTATCTGGCTTCGCAGATTGGCCCAGAGCCCTGCATAGAGGATGGCAACCATAAAGATCGACGCTGTGTAGGCCTGGATGAACGATTGCAGATCCGCCTGGAGATAGAGCACAGCCAGGGTCAGGGCCGCAAAAGTTGCGAGGCCCATCAACTGGCACTTGACCCGGCGCGCCTGCAAGCCAGCGGCCGTGACTACAACGCCAGAGCCTGCTGCCACATATTTCAATGCAATGAGAATCCCAAAGTAGGGCAACAGATCAGCCAAGTCTGCGAACTTTTCGCCAAACAGCAGGTGGGAGAAAAATTCAGGAACTGCAATCAACGGCGCTGCGAAGCCAACGCCGATCATGACCATCGCTATTGCGGTGCGCAATGCAACGGAATGGAAATTTGTATCTTGCGTTTTCGCTAATCGCGATAGCTTGGGAATCATGACGTTGCCCACAACCGGTGCCAATGCCGAGATCCCTTGAACGATCTTTTGGCCCGCCGAATAGAGACCCACGGCTTGCACCCCATAAATGGCCCGAACTGCAATCACGTCCATCTGATTCCAGGAGGTCGTGAGAATCCCGTCTACGCCGTACGGCCACACTTTTCCGAAAGTAGCTGTTACCTTTTCTGTACTCCCTTGCCGCAGCGATAGAGCTGGGATAACCTGATGTAGGGTGTACGCCGCCGCAACCAAGTAGCAAACGCGCGACACTGCGAAAGCCCAGGCAACCGCTATTGGTGTTCCAACGCGCCAAGCAACGCCGCATGCAATCAGAAACTGGAACAAGTTGGACGACGTCACCACCAGTGTTTCAAGATCGTATCGGCCCAACGCCCGCAGAGGGGCGATGAAAAAATCTGCAAATGAAAGTGCCACCGCGGCAAGCAACAAAGGCATGAGTAGCCATGGCGGCGTCACCGCTGAGCCCATTATCAGAATCACAGCAGTTGCAAGCGTGACCAGAACGACGATCAATCGAATCTTGACCCAGAAGGCGTTTTGAATCAGAGGAGCCACATGTGCAGGATTCGCTCCTACTTCTCTCAATAGATACCCGGAAAATCCAAAATCGACGACTAAAGTCAACAATGCACACGTACTGAACACAAAGGCGAATAGGCCGAAATCGGCCGGACCCCATATCCGTGCCAGAAGAACGAACACCACCAAACCTGTCAACAATCGACTTCCGATGGAAACAGCTGTGTAGAGAAAGTTCTTTTTCATTCGTTTATCTGCGCGATTCGTGCAGAACAAGCCACCGACCAGTCAGAGGTGCCACCACAAGGCACCGCAAGGAGGTTCCGTAGCAGTCGCCTGTTGAGAGGTCAGCCCGGGCAAGCCACCAGTTGATGCGAGGCGCAGATCACGACTAACCGACATTCCGTCCGATCAGAAGGTGTCTTGTGTCTGGCGGTGTAGCCGTCAACATGTCCTCGATGAATTTGTCGTGAAGCCGGTACGCACGGTCCACTTCGGTATCGATGCTCGAAATTCTGAATAACAGGCCATCGGCAACACGGCCGGCAAATCCTTCCCGGATCGTCGCCAGCTTTTGTTCCAGTCCACCTCGAACAACGTTATCACCAAGACGAATCCAATAAGTGATCGGCTCATGTCGATTGCCAAGGTTGGCCTCGAGCCGTTTGATGGGAATATTGCCGATTGGTGTTGGCAATTGCTCATACCGGGCGCCCTGCATCTGGAAGCCCTGTGCGGGGTAACAGACTTCCGGCAAATGCACCTGAGACTGTTTGTTCTGTTCTTCGCCGTAGGCGACGGAGAGCATCACTGTTTTGCCAGTCTGAGCGTCAAGATACACGCGCGACACAATCTGCGAGTAAAGGCGACTCAGCGCCTCTTGCGCCTGCGGATTGACAACAGCGCCCATATTGGCGGGCAAAACGCGCCAACTGCCGAACTCAGTGGGAATGATCTTTTCGTAGTCCACCCGTTGCGATGGGTCTGGTTTCTTGACCGTAGGCGTCAACACCATTGCAGTGGCAGCAGACCCAAGCATCAGACCCGACAACAAGAAGTTCCTTCGTGCAATTCCCATCGGGCGCCTCCTAAATTGACGCCATGCGTCGTGCGCGGAAGCGCTCAGCCGTCTGTAGCATCGTGTCAAACCCGATGATCAGTAACAGTGCCGAGAGGAAAAGCACCATGCCGGCGAAACCGTGCAAGAACCCTTGGCCGGCGGCATCGCCGAAGTGATAGGTGATCAGGCTCAATGCCATGACCCGGATCACATTGGCTGCGAATGAAATGGGAACTATCAATATAGCCAGCGTGATATTACGAAACGCTGAATCCCGACGGACGAGGTTGAGATACAACAGGCCTAGTGCCTCCAGTGTCAACAGCGTGTGCAGGCCCGCGCAGGCATCAGCCACCAAAAGCATGTATTGGCCGATTTGCAGGATGACACCATTGCGCCCAATGGGATAACCAACCCAGAATAGAACCATCTCAGCAACATAGGACACCGCCATCTTCATCGGCAAGGTCACGGCGTCGACAACCATGCCAGGCAAAGGCACCATGAACAACATGAAGAACATAGCAAACCACTGCGCCTTCAAAGCCTTGGCGCCGCGCGTCAGAAGAATTGTGCCGATCAGCAACCAGATGACGGAACCAATCTCAAAGATCAGGATGTCTTGCGACCGCCCCACGGCATACAGCAGCAACCCGATGACAAAGATGGGCCACCCTGCGCCATGCGTCGGCTCTCCGTCACTCACCGCCATCATGGTTGACCAGTTGCGATAGATCAGCCAGATCGAGATAGCCAGCACGATCGGCCCATGCATCTGATCATCCTGACTCCAGGTTCCCTTGAACAGGTCGATCAGGCTCGGTACATACAACACCAGCAGACCTGCGATGATCGGCCACCATTGCAGCAACTCGGCGCGCCAGTGTTGCGGCGTTGGGGCAACGGCAAATGCGGAAGAGGGAGTGCTGCGGGTGTTCACGAGGAGAGTGCTTTTGTCAATGCGCGCGCTGCAGCGCCTGTTTCGATTGTTGGCGCTGCTGGCCGCCATTGCCGTGCCGACGGCCTTGTTTTATGGTGGTGCGCAGCCCTACGCTATTGGTCTGATACCCCCGCCGTGGGATAAGTTCGCTCATCTGACCGTTTTTGCTGTGCTGGCTGCGGCCATTGGGTACGCCAGCGGCCTGCGCGGCGCGCGTATGTGGTGGCTGGCGTTTGCTGGCGCAGTGCTGGTGGGCGCGGCCGACGAATGGCATCAGGCCTCGCTGCCAGGCCGTGCCGCCGGTTGGGACGATCTGGCTGCCGATGCCATCGGTGCCGCACTGGGTGCCACCGCGCCGTGGCGTTGGCGTCAGCGCGTGCATCGCTGGCTGGAGGAAGACGTGGTCAGTCGTCATTGAGAATAGATCCCACCAGCACCACCCCACTATCTTGCAGGCGGCGGGCGAGCAGGGCGGCTTCGGGCACCAGGGTCTGGTTCTTGCGCGTCACCAGCACGGCGGCGCCGGCGGCCGATGCGATGATTTCCGCATCGGCGTATTCCGTGCCGGCTGGCGTGTCAATAATGACGACGTCGAAATTCTCGGCAGCCGCCTTGAGCAGCTTGGCGAATCCGGAGCGGCCCAGCAGTTCCTGCGGGTTGGGCGGCACGGCGCCAGCCGGCAACACCATCAGGTCATCGATGCCGGTGACAGGCAATGCTGCCTCCAGGCCAGCCCGGTCGGCCAGAATACCCGACAGGCCAGCACTCTTACCCAGGCCGAACAGTGTGTGCTGGCGCGCGTTGCGCAGGTTGGCATCGATTAGCAGCGTGCGCTGGCCTTGTTGCGAGAACACGATGGCCAGGTTGGCGGCGATGAAGCTGCGGCCTTCACCGCGGCCAGGGCTGACCATGGCCACTGCCTTGTGCGCGGTCTCGTTGTTGAACCAGCGCAGCATCAACTGGCTGCGTACCGCGCGCAGGTTTTCACCGACGCGGCTGAATGGCTTGTAGGCGGCGACCAGTTCCGGGCTGCGGGTGTGGTCGCTTTCGGTCAGATACGAGTAGTCGAATTGCTGCGACAGCGCGAAGTCGATGTCTTCGCGTTTGAGCAGCTTGAGCGCCAGCGCGGCGTCGCCAAACTGCGAGTTGTCTTTGCGGGCCTTCTCGAGGATGCGTTGTGCATCGTCTGCGCTCAGGCGACCGGTCGAGACCAGGATGTCGCCGATCGTCTGTGCCATAGCGCCAGCTTTTGCGGGAGTGTCAACCATGGCATTCATGCGCGTGCTCCGGAGGTGGCCGTCGGGCCGTTGGATTTTTTGCTGCTGCCACCCGAGCGCTTGAGTGAGCGGCCAGCCGAGGCAATGGTTCCCAGTATGGGAAGATCAAGCGCATCGACCAGGTCGTCGGCCGAGCGCACCTTGCGGTTGGCCAATTCGAGCATCAGCGCCAGGCCCACGCCGAGCAGGGTGCCCAGGAAGATCGAGACCAGCACATTGAGCAATATGCGCGGGCGCGATGGCGCGTTGGGCGGCGAAGCCGCATTCAGCACTGCAAGGTTGGTCTGGCTGTTCTGGCTTTCAATGTTGGTCTGCGCCGCACGCTGGCTGATGGTCTCAAACGCGCGTTGGGCAATGTCTATGTCGTTGCGCAACACGCGCAACTCGTCACGCTGCTGGTTCAGCGCCAGCACCCGGGTCTTTTGCGCGGCAACGGCCTTCTTGAGCTGGTCTTCGCGTTGCTTGCCCACCTGGTAGGTGGTTTCGATCGACGAGGTGATCTTGCGGATTTCGGTTGCGAGCTGTGCGCGCATCGAGGCCAGTTCGGATTCGGTGCGCAGCGTCTGCGGATGGTTCTTGCCCAGCGTCACGTTGCCTTCCTGCAGCTTGGCGTCCAGCCGGGCAATGTCGGCTTTCAGACCATTGATCAGCGGGCTTTGCATCACCTCGGCCACGGTGTCGGCCTTGGCGTTCTGGCGCTTGCTCTGGCTGTCGGTGGTCTGTGCCTGGATCATCGTCAGCTGGCTCGACGTTTCGTTGAGCTTGGCGGTTTCATAGTCCAGTCGTTCGTCGGCCGACACCAGGCCGTTGGCCTGCTGGTAGCTGGACAAGGCCGTCAGGGCTTGGTCGAGGCGCGCGCGCGCGGTCTTGCTCTGCTCTTCGAAGAAGCTGGCGTATTGGCGTGCGGGGGCCAGTTTCAAGTCCAGGTTGACGTCAAGATAGGCTTGTGCAAAGGCGTTAGAGACGGTGGCCGCAAAGTCTGGATCTGTGCCGGTGTAGCCGATGTTGATGACGTTGCTCTCGCGCGACGGCTTGACATCCAGGTTCTTTTGAAGCAATGCCGACAACCACAGCAGCAGTTGCCCCTTGCCTTCGGTCTCGGTCTGCCACTGCTGGCGAATGGCCGCGCTTTCCTCCATGCGCAGCAACTTGACCACGCGTTGTGCCACACGGTCGCTGTTAATGATGTCGATCTGCGTGGCCATGTAGCCCGGTGCCATCATGCCGGCGAGTAGCATGCCGGTTACAGGGTCGGGCGACTTCACGTCGACCACCACTGCGGCGTTGGCGGTGTATTGCTTGGGAATGATCAGGCTGACCCCGACCGTAACCAGCACGGTCACCAGCAGCGTGAGCAGCGCGACAACCCAGCGGGCGCGCAGTATGAGCAAAAATTGTTGCAGTGTCATGGTGTTCGCTCTTGGGTCTTAAAACAGGCGTTCGTTGACGTAGATCACGTCGTTCGGCATCACCAGGTCGGTCAGCTTGGGGGTGATCTGCTCGATCGAGCCGTCGGCGGACTTGCGGCTCAGGCGCAGCTTGTTTTCGGTGCCGCGCCCGGTGGGGCCACCGCCCTGGGCCAGGGCCTGCATGACAGTCATGCCGCGCTCGACGCGGAACGAACCGGGGCGCTGCGCCTCTCCATAGATGTAAAACACCGGTGCGCGGTGCACATAGATGGTGTCGCCACCCATGAGGATGATGTCGTCGGCAGGTTGGTTGTTCAGATAGATCGACGGGATGTCGATGACACGGCGAAATTCCTTGCCGTTGCGCTCGCCCGAGACAATCGCCATGTCGTCACCGCTCTGCGCTGCGCCGCCGGCCGTGGCCAGCATGTCCGACAAGCGGGTATTGGCCGTCTCGAGCGGGAAACGCCCGGGCCGGTTCACTTGCCCGAGCACCGACACCTGGTTGCCGCGGATCTGGATCAGCGCAATGTTGACCTGGGGTTGCCGGATGAAGCCGCCTTTTTGCAGTGCTTCGGCAATTTTCTGCTCAGCGGCCGCAACCGACAGGCCACCCAGATCGACCGATCCGATCAATGGGTAGGTGATGGAGCCGTTCTCGGATACCCGGCTCTCGATGGTCAGGTCGGGGTTCTGGAATACCTGCACGCGGATCGTGTCGCCTGCGGCCAGCGGATAGTCGGGTTTGGCCTGCGCCATGGCGCCCCAACTGGCGACGGTGAGCACGGCGGCGAGCAGCAGGTGCGGGATTCGAAAAATGCTCAGTTTCATGGGTGCGTCCGGTTGGGAATGGCGAATCGGGTGTGCGTTACTTGCAGGCGCAGGCATCTATTTCAGTCCCTTGATGCCTTTTTCGATAGCGGCTTTTGTCTTGTCGTCCATGGCCGGGGACACGTCTGGCGCCGCAACCGGCGTGGCTGCGGGCGCTGGCGCTGGCGCAGCCAAGGCAGCCGGCTCGGCCGTGATGGCCGTGGTCGCCGGGCCGGGGGTAGCCGCGCCAGCGGCGCCCGGGGCGGTAAAGTCGCCCATATACGTCACCGTGGTTTTCGCGCGCAGGTCCTTGATGGTCTGTCCGATCATCTCGGCCCCACGCTGGTTGGCCAGAAACTGCTGGATACGCGGCAGCGCAGCCGCCTCAGTCACCGGCGCCGATTGTGACGAAGCCACCCGCAGCACGGTGAAGCCCTGGGGGTTGGTGATGATGGTGGTCTGGCCGTCCTTGAGCGTATGCACCATCTTGAGTAGTTCCAGCGGGATCTGCTCGGCCGCGCGGGTGGCGCTGTTGCCGCCAAAACGAACGTCGCGGCTCTTGAGCCAGGCCGCAATCTCTTCCATGGATTTGCCGGCCGCAACCTGGGCCTTGACCTGATCGGCTACTTCGGCGCCCGCCGCTACCGGCACGAGGATTTCCTGCAGGTTGAAAATGCGCCGCTCCGAAAATAGCTGTGGGTTGTCGGTGAAGTATTTCTGCGCTTCTTCTGTGGTTGGTTTGGGCAACGCGCCAGCGATTTGCTGCACATAGGCCCGCGCCAGCACTTCGCGCCGTGCGGCTTCGAGCTGCGTTACCACTTCGGGGGTGCGGTCCAGCTTTTTGTCGATGGCCTGGTCCACTGCCAGTTGCTGATCGATGAGTTTTTCCAGCACGTCGCTACGCAGTTTCTGCGCGCTTTCCGGCGTGGCACTGGCCGCTGCGCTGGTGCGGCTCAGCACGAAGTTGATCTGGTGGACCGATATCTCCTCGGAGCCGACCTTGGCGGCAACCTGCGTGGCGGCTTTCTTGCCGGTTTTGTCGCCGCAGGCGACCAAAGCGACAGCCACCAGGGCGATAGCGGTCCAGCGGACAGGTCGTGCAAAGCTGCTGGTGGAATAGTGTGGGGAGGTGCGAATCATGGGAGACTTTCTCTCGATTTATGTGTGGGTCAGTGCGCTGGGGTGGTCACGGTGACTCAGTAGGTGAACTGCGCACTGAAGTTCAGCAGATTTGAATTGAATCCGAGCCCCGGGGCGGTAGACGAGCGACGAGAATTTTGCAGCGAGGCACTTAGCAGCAGGAAACGGTAGGGTTCCCAGTCGACGGACACGCTGGCGTCGTTGGTGGTGTCACGACGCTGCGCGGTGACGAAACCGGCTGGCGCACCCTTGAAGTCGCGAATGGCATGCTCCAGCCGCAGCCGCACGGTGGTTTTGGGGCTGATCTGCCAGACGGGGCCGATGGAGAAACGATCGGTCTGGGCATAGTTGAAGTCGGCTGTCTCGAAGGCTCCGGCCTGACGGGTCCAACCTGCCGTCAGGCCCGTCTTGCCGGAATAGGCCCAGTTCACGCTGGCGGAACCAATGATATTGTTGAAGTCGCGCTGCGGATAGTTCGGGTGGCTGCGGCTGCGCATGCCAAACGTGAACTCGGCCTGTGTATTGCGACTGACGGCCCAGGTTGCATTCAATATGTTGTCGGTCTGGGTGAAGTCGGTATCGAAAAAACCGGCTGACGGGATACTTCTACGTGTTGTGTAGGTGCCGTCCGTCGCCCGGATGCGATACCCGGCCGAACTGCCGGAAGGCAGAGCATATTGCGCGCCGGCTTGTAGTGCTGATGAGCGGGAGTCCGCCTCGCCGCTGATGGCCTGGCTGTTGCTGCGCGCGCTGCGCGACAAAGCCCCTTTAAGTCGCCAGCGCGCATCCAGCTCGTATGTCGCGTCGAAGTCGGTCGCTGTATCTGACCGCAGATTGCGCTGGTTGAAGCCCCGAAAATCGACAAAACTGTTCAGCGACTCATCGCGGGTCGTGCGCAACAGGCCATAAAAATGCGGTGTGTAACTCCAGTTCCAGGCCGCCCGGTAGTTGGTGGCCATGAAACTCAGGTAGTCGAAGTTCTGATAACGGTAATCGGTCACGCGCACGTCAAGCTCGACCCGTTGCAGGCTGTAGCTGCGCTGATAATTGGCGCCCAGCGTGGTGATGTTGATGGTCTCTGCCGCCGACGAACGGCCGATCAGCGGCAGGGTATCGATGTTTGACGGCAAGCGGAACAGGTTGCTGTCGCGCACCTGCCCTACAGACGCCGTGAAACGCAGATCGTCCGCGCCTTCTGCCCACGCGGCGGCCGTTCCGCCCAGGGTCAGGGCGAGCACGATCAGGCGTAGATAACGGCAAACAGGCATACAGCGGCAAAAAGGCAATGGTGGTGGGGCAGGTCAATGGGCTTTTTCGTCCTTGAGCACCAGCCGGATGGTCTTGAGAATGATGTGCAGATCCAGCCGCAAGGACCAGTTGCGCAGGTAGTCTAGGTCGTAGTCGATCCGACCCTGCATCTTGTCCAGCGTGTTGGTTTCGCCGCGATACCCATTCACCTGTGCCCAGCCAGTGATACCGGGGCGCACCTTGTGCCGCACCATGTAGCCCTTGATGAGCTTGCGGTACATCTCGTTGTGGGCAATTGCGTGTGGGCGCGGGCCGACGATGCTCATACGGCCCTGCAGCACGTTGACGAATTGCGGCAACTCGTCTACCGACGTGCGCCGCATCAATGCGCCCAGTGGCGTGATGCGGGCGTCGCCTTTTTTTGCCTGCTCGATTGTGGCCCCGTCTTCGGTGACAGTCATCGAGCGGAACTTGTACACCACGATTTCGTCGCCGTCCAGGCCGTAGCGGCGCTGCTTGAAGATGACCGGCCCTGGCGAGGTGACCTTCACCGCGATGGCGATCATCAGCAGGAAGGGGGCAATCAGCAACAGAATCACGGTGGCGAGCACGATGTCGCTGGCGCGCTTGACGAGGCCGTTTGCGCCCCGGAACGGCGTTTCGCAGACCGAGATCACCGGCATGCCGACGACAGAGCCGCTGTGGCCCTGAATCAGGTCGGTGAAGAACATGTCGGGAACAAAGTAAATGGACGCGGTGGTGTCTTTCAGGTCGTCGAGCACCTGCAATATGCGCGGCTGCGAGGCCATGGGTAGCGACAGGTAGATCAGTTGTACATGCTGTGATTTGGCAATGGCGGCCAACGCATCGAGCTTGCCCAGCAGTTTGTTGTTGTCACCCATGGGGGCCAGGCGACGCGGTTCGCGGCTGTCGATGAACCCGACCAGGTCGATGCGGGAATAGGGCGTTTCGCGAATACGAGTTGCCAGGGCGGCTCCCTGCTCGTTCATGCCCACGATGATGGCGCGCTGGTTGGGCCCCTGGAGCTTGAGCAGCAATGGCGCCACCGTGCGCATCAGCAGGTGCAGGCCGAACTCGCTGGCGGGGGCGGCCCAGACCCAGGTGACCAGCATGTCCTGGGTGAATTCACGTATGTAGCCGGTGGCAACACCCATGGCCAGCATCAGCCCGGCGACCCATACCCAGTTGAGAGCGATGTCGAGCACGACCCGGCCTAGCGACGACTGCAGGTGCGACTGGCCCGGGAACGACAGCGCAAATACCAGCACCGAGAGGATCAGCACCGGTGGCGGCAATTCGCCGTTGAAGAAAACCAGCGCAATCGCCCATAGCGAAAACACGAAGGCGCTGGGGCCGACCAGCGACTCCACCGTGGCCAGCACGTTGTCGCTCCCGATCGGTGCCTGTGAAGTGCGCTTGATCAGTGTGGCTGCCGACAGGGCCGTTTCAGACTTGGACATCGCTGGCGCTGGACGGTCGGCACTTGCTCACAGCCTGCGCCCGGTTGGTTACGTCGAGTTTCTTGAAAACCCGTTGCATGTGGTTCTTGACGGTGAAGGCGCTGATCTCAAGGATCATCGCGATCTCGGGGTTGGTCTTGCCGCGGGCCACCCAGAGCAACACCTCGGACTCGCGTTCAGTCAGGTTGTAGTCGGGCTCAATCACGGGTTCGATGGAGTCGGCCAGCCGTCGGCGGTGGTTGTTCTGGTGTGGCAGATGGCTGACCCGGCGCAAGGCCGTGTCGATATAGGGCAACACCACGGCCATGGCGCTGCGTTCGACCGAACTGAACGACTCACACGTGCTGAACCCGACATAAATGCAGTGGTGGCTGCCACGCTCATCGACGATGCCGTGCACGATGGCGCTGCGCATGGTCTGCAGGGCGTCGCCTGCGGCGTTCTTGAGGTCGCCAAGCAGAAAGCCGGTCTGGCGGGCATTGAGCGAGAACGGCCTTTTGCCGAACTCGGTCCAGCGGGCGTGCAACTTGCACATCAGCGGGGTGATGGTCTGGTTGTCGGAGTCGTGCGACCGAACGCCGTCGAGCGTCGAAATTACGTCGTGGCGCAGATGGCCCTGTTCGAAGTTGCCCCAGGTCGCTACCAGTATGTCGTGCGGCAGGTACTGCTGCATGCCCCCCTGCAGCCATTCGAGCAAGTCGAAATGGGAACGTATGTCCACCGAGCGGGTCACCACCTGGTGGTAGCGGTGCAGATCGTCGAGAGCGAGTGTGGACAAAAACGTCATCAAGTCAGGTGGAGGTTACTTCGTCAGGTTCAGGAAGTGGACATTCCTGCCCGGCGTGCCCATCGACGCTGTTGCTGCGCAGCGCGGCACAACAGCATGCGACGCCACGGGGCGGGCGCAGAGACTCTTTGCTACATATTTTATGGAATAAGCCTACCCTGAGCGTACTGTGTAACGATGACAGCTGGATCGGCATCGCAATGTGTGACTTACTTCACATGACCCGATTTCCAATAAAAAAGGGATTGCAGTGCAATCCCTTTTTTTGAGGCTATCTGCCCCGAGCATGTGTCAGTCCTGCTTCTTGGACTTGCGACGGACCGCGATGGCCCCCATCACACCCAAACCTGCCAGCAGCATGGCGTAGCTTTCTGGCTCTGGAACAGCTGTGACAGAGATCGCGCCGTTGTAAATACCGCCTTGGGAACCATTGGTGATACCAAAAAGGCTCAGGTAGTAATTACCGGCTGGTTTGGCACCCACTGCCATGCTCAAAGAGCCCGTTCCATCTGGGGACATGATAGAGCTGATCAAGACGTCGTCGCCGCCGCCGATAACACCATCCGGGTTGGATACGAGGTTCATGCCGGTGAACACCGTGTTGAACTGTGTAGGCAAGAACGTGAAGTTGGATACGTTGTAGCCTGATCCGCCATTGGCTGGCAAGGAGAACAGGAAGTTGTCCAGGAACGAGCCAGGTGCTGCAAATCCACCGAACGCAAGTGGCGTGCCAATGGTGGCTGCACCGAGAACCGTGTCGGTAGCGCTGGCAGCAAATACAGCCCCTGACAGCATCGCAGCTACTGCTGCCTTTTTTGCAAATGATTTGAGTTTCACGGTTTTTTCCCTGGTTTGATGGCACTGGTCAACCAAGCCAATTCAGGCTTTGAATGATTATGCTGCGCTGCAGTGCACCATCCAATAGCCCGTTCGGACTAATTCGTGCTTATCAGCGGCTGATTTGTGTGCAATATTACCGTTCGCAGCGGCCTATTGCCCGCTTTCCAGCCCGAACTGCGCATGACGGTCCTGACCCAGCAGCGCCACCAGCTGCGGCAACGCCAGTTGCAGTGCCGCTTTGAGTGTGTGCGGCGGATTGATGATGAAGATGCCGCTGGCCGGCAACCCTGGTCGCACTTCTTCACCGGTCGGCGTGGTCAGGATCTTGCTGGATTTGACGGTCAGGCTGGCCATCAGCCATGGCTTTCCGGCCTTGTTGGCCAGTGTCTTGAGCTTGCGCGGCACGTCATGGGCTTCCGGGCGCGGAATGATCGGGTACCACACGGCGTAGGTTCCGGTGGCGAAACGGGTCAGCGCATCGCCAATGGCCGCAGTCACCCGGCCATAGTCGCTCTTGATTTCATAGCTGGGGTCGCTCAGCACGAATGCGCGGCGCTGGGGCGGTGGCAGGAATTTGCGCAGCGCCTCGAAGCCGTCTTCCCGCAGCACCGCGACCTGCCGTCCGGCGTCGAGTTGCGCCACGTTGGCCGACAAGGTCTTGGCGTCGGTGGGGTGCAGTTCGAAAAGTTTGAGTTTGTCGCGTTCGCGCAACATTTTCTGGATGATGAATGGGGAGCCGGGGTAGACCTTGAGGCTGTCCTTGGCATTGAAGTCGGCCACTGTATCCATATAGTCCTGCAGCAGCGGCGCCTTGGGACCGGCCGCTGTCGCCGCAGACGGGGTGCCTTTTTTCGGGGCTGGCGCAGGTGGGGCGGCAGCGCCTTCCGGTGCAGCTGCCAGACGCAGAAACCCGTTCGCCGCCTCACCGCTGGTCTTGGCGTAGTCGCCGTCCAGCCGGTACAGGCCGGCCCCGGCATGGGTGTCGAATACGGCGAGCGGGCTGTCTTTTTGCACCAGGTGGTGCATGATCGCGATTAGCACCGCGTGTTTGAGCACGTCGGCATGATTGCCGGCATGAAAGGCGTGGCGATAACTGAACATGGCGAGATAGTAACCCGCTCAGGCGATTGCCTTTGTATAATCGCGGGCTTCGCAGCGCTTGTGTGCTTCCGCGGCGAAGTCAGGGTTTGCCAGGCCTTTCATCTTGTTTGGGCTTCGGCGAGCATTGAAAACCTACCTAAGAGACTCCCACCAGAGGAGAACCCGACCGTAGAAAAGAGGCACCGCCAGTGGCTACGCGACAGTAGCCCGACAAACCACCTTGAAAGAGTAACTCATGAAAACGTTCAGCGCAAAACCCGCTGACGTGACGCACGAGTGGTTTGTGATTGACGCGACCGACAAGGTCCTCGGACGAGTAGCCAGCGAAGTTGCTCTCCGTTTGCGCGGCAAACACAAGGCCATTTATACGCCTCACGTCGATACCGGTGACTTCATCGTCATCGTCAACGCAGCCAAACTGCGTGTCACCGGCGCCAAGTCGACCGACAAGATCTATTACAGCCATTCCGGCTATCCAGGTGGCATTTCGTCCATCAACTTCAGGGACATGCAATCCCGTTTCCCGGGTCGCGCGCTCGAGAAGGCCGTCAAGGGCATGTTGCCCAAGGGTCCACTCGGCTACGCCATGATCAAGAAGCTCAAGGTGTACGGTGGTGCTGAGCACCCGCACACTGCCCAGCAACCCAAAGTGTTGGAAATCTAAGGAGCCCTGAGAATGATTGGTGAATGGAACAATGGCACCGGGCGTCGCAAATCGAGCGTCGCACGCGTATTTCTCAAGAAGGGCAGTGGCAAGATCACGGTCAATGGCAAGGACATCCAGGACTTTTTCGGTCGTGGAACCTCGATCATGATCGTCAAGCAACCCCTGTTCTTGACCAACCATGTCGAAACCTTCGACATCATGGTCAACGTCTCTGGTGGCGGCGAGTCCGGCCAGGCCGGCGCAACACGCCACGGCATCACCCGTGCCCTGATCGACTACGACGCGGCGCTCAAGCCGGATCTGTCGAAAGCCGGTTTCGTGACCCGCGACGCGCGCGAAGTAGAGCGTAAGAAGGTCGGCTTGCACGGTGCACGCCGCCGCAAGCAGTTCTCCAAGCGTTAAACCTGGTTGCCGCGATGGCATTACGCAGTTCTGTCCAAGGGAAACCCCCCTGGTTGGGGCTGCGGGTGCTGTCGCGGTGGCTTGTTGTCGCCGGGCACCCGCTTGGGCGAACCCCCGAAAACCGTCCTTGCGACGGTTTTTTGCATTCTGTACTGTGACGCCCCATGCGCTTTCGACTGCTGCGCCGACGCCTGACTGTCAGTTCCCCGCGCATGGCGGTGCGCAGTGCATTGCCGTGGCCGTTTCGCTGGGCCTTGCTCGCTGTGGCCTTCGGATTCAGCGCCGCCATTGCATTGTGGGCGTTCGAGTTCGGCAAGGTGATCGCCGGGGTCGATGGCCATTCCAGCGAGCTGTCGATCCGGTTGACCATGGATCTCGAAAAAGTGCAGAAAGAGCGCGATGAGGCCCAGATGATCGCCAACACATCGCAGACGCTCCTGACCGCCGGCAAAGCGGCGCAGGAGCAACTGGCCGCGCGTAATCGGCAGCTGGAGCAGGAAATACTGAGCCTGCGCGACGATCTGGGTTTCTTCGAGCAGTTGATTCCGATGACCGGTGGTGGCAATATCAGCGTGCGGGGCCTGCAGGCTGAGGTTGGCGAAGACAAGCGCCTGAAGTGGCGGGTATTGTTGATCCAGCCGCAAAAGAAGGCAGGCGAGTTTCAGGGGGAACTGGAGCTCAAGGTGGCCGGGCTGCTCAATGGCAAGCCATGGCAGATGTCGGCGCCTGCAGAGGGCCTGGGCATCAAGTTCACCCGGTTCGGCCGGTTCCAGGGTTTCCTGGATCTGCCGGCGCAGGTTGTGGTCAAGACGGTTTCCGTCAGGGTGATGCAGGGGTCCAAGGTGAAGGCGGCGGAGTCCGTCAAGTTGTAGATTGACAATATTGCAGGAGTACACATGTTCAACAAGAGAAAACAACCCCCGATCAAAAGCCTGATTGCGCAAGGCAGTCACATCGTTGGCAGCTATACCTTCACCGAAGGGCTGCGTATCGACGGTGCGCTGGTCGGGGACATCCAGGCGAATGAAGACCAGCCCAGCATTCTGGTGATCTCGGAGCTGGCCACGGTGACCGGCTCCATTCATGCCGACCACATCATCATCAGCGGGCATGTAAAGGGCCCGGTGCATGCCAACCTGATGCTCGAGCTGCAGCCCAAGGCCCGCATCGAGGGCGATGTGCATTACCGTGCGCTTGAAATGCACCAGGGTGCCACCATCTGCGGACAGATGCACCCGATGATCGCCGGCGAAGTTAAACCCACACTGAAGCTGGCGGCAAATAACAAATAGGTGGGCAATTGCCCACTTTGCTGTAGCATTCAACTAGTTTTACCCAATGGAGTCGCACATGAGCGCCGTAGCCGAATCCCTGCCGACCGAAATGCCCCAGCCGATCCTGTTCACTGACAGCGCGGCCGCCAAGGTAGCCGACCTGATCGCCGAAGAGGGCAACCCCGACCTCAAACTGCGCGTGTTCGTGCAGGGTGGCGGATGCTCCGGCTTCCAGTACGGCTTCACCTTTGACGAAGTGACCAATGAAGACGACACCACCATGAGCAAAAATGGGGTGTCCCTGTTGATCGACGCCATGAGCTACCAGTATCTGGTCGGTGCCGAGATCGACTACAAAGAAGATCTGCAAGGCGCCCAGTTCGTCATCAAGAACCCGAACGCAACCTCCACCTGCGGCTGCGGCTCGAGCTTCTCGTAGCGCATCAGCCGCACGAGTTTGCAGACTCAGCGGGGGTAGATTGTCCCCAGAATACGGGCGCCTCTGGCGCCCGTAACACTTTGCAGGCTGCCGGTTTCGCGCAGCACCGCCCGACGCGCCAGCCAGGCGAAGGCGGTTGCCTCGACCTGCAGTGGGGGCAGCCCATGGTCTGCCGATGTGCAAACTGTCACCGTCGGCAACGCATGCTGCAGGCGGCGCATCAGGCTGCCATTCAATGCACCACCGCCACACACCACCAGCAACCCGGACAGCGGCGCATGGCGCAATACATCGTTTGCGCAGACCCTGGCCGTCCATTCGCAGAGCGTGGCCTGGACATCGGCCGCATTAACCGCAGCGTGGCCCTGTAATCGGGCCGACAACCAGTCGGGATTGAACAGATCGCGCCCGGTGCTCTTGGGCGGCGCTTTTGCCAGGTAAGGCTCGGCCAGCAGGCCCTGCAGCAAAGCGGTGTTGACGGTGCCGCTGTCGGACCAGGCGCCGTCGCGGTCGAAGGCCTGGCCGGTATGGTGCAGGCACCAGAAGTCCATCAACGCATTGCCAGGCCCGCAGTCGAATCCAAGAATGGCGCCTTCGCCCGCCGCCGCTTTACCAGCGGGGCTGCCGGGCAATACCGTCAGGTTGGAGATGCCGCCGATGTTGAGCACGCAGGTATGGGCCGCCAACTGGCCAAACACATCGTTGTGGAAGGCGGGCACCAGCGGAGCGCCCTGACCGCCGGCTGCCACGTCGCGACTGCGAAAGTCCGCCACCACATCGATGCCGGTCAACTCGGCCAGCAAGGCAGGGTTGTTCAGCTGCACGGTGTAGCCGGTGCCGTCAAACTCCTGCGGGCGGTGGCGCACGGTCTGCCCGTGTGCTCCGATGGCGTCGACCGCATCGGCCGAAACGGCAGCTGCTTGCAGCAACTGCCCGACAACCCGGGCATAGATGCGTGAGAGTGTGTTGGCGGCCAGCGCGCCGCGGTGGAGCTCGTTTTCGCCAGCGCTGTTCAGCGCCAGTAGTTCAGCCGCAAACGCCGCATCGAACGGTGCGTAGCTGTGCTGCAGCACCCGCGGCTGGCCGCTGGAAAAGTCGACCAGAACGCCATCGACGCCGTCGAGCGAGGTGCCCGACATCAAACCCGCGTACAGGGCGCCCATGGTGCCAGCGCCCGCAGCGACTTATTCGATGGTGACCTGGCCGATAGTGGCGGCCGCGGCAAGCTGTACACGTGCCATACCGGCCTCGCGGTCGAACAGGGGTTTGCCCTTGGCAGACACCGGAATGGCTTCGCTGTTTTGTGCGATGGTTAGCGGGTCGTGGTGCACACCCTTGACCCGGAACTCGAAGTGCAGGTGGGGCCCGGTGGCCCAGCCGGTGGAGCCCACCAGGCCAATGACCTGGCCCTGGTCTACGCTTTGCCCGCGCTTGACTTTGATGCGGCTCAGGTGGGCATAGACGGTGGTGTTCTGGTTGCGATGGGCCACAAACACCACGTTGCCGTAGCCGTTTTGCGTTCCGGCAAACTCGACTACACCGTCGCCCACAGTACGCACCGCAGTGCCCGTTGCCGATGCGTAATCGACGCCAAGATGCCGGCGCCATTCTTTCTTGATCGGGTGGAAGCGCATTGCGAAGCCGCTGGAAATGCGGGAGAACTGCATCGGCGAGGCGAGGAAACTGCGGCGCATGCTCTTACCGTCGAGCGTGTAATAGGCGCCCTTGTCGACCCCGGGCTCCTGGAACCACATGGCCTGGAGGGTCTTGCCGTTGTTGACAAATTCCGAGCTCAGCACACGGCCGCTGCGCAGCGGTTCGCCGTCGCCCTCGAGGGTTTCGTAAACGATGGAGAAGCGGTCGCCCTTGCGCAGGGCGCGATGGAAATCGATGTCGCCGGAGAACATTTCAGCGACCTGAACCGCGATGGAATCCGGGATGCGTGATTCGTCGGTGGCGGCGAACAGTGACGACTGGATGACGCCACTGACCAGCCGCGACGATGCCACCAGTGGTGCGGTCTCGATGCTGGACACGAAACCCTTGTCGGTTTTTTCGACCACCAGACGCTTGAAGGTACCGTCGTCGTCCGGGCTCCAGCGTGCCGTCAGGCGCAGTAGATGGTTGGTGTCGCTGGCCTCGACCCGCACATTGCGGCCGGCGCGATTGAGCAGAGCCAGCCGGGCATTGGCGTCAGAGCGTAGATGCGCTGCTGCGGCCGGATCGCTGATGCCAAGGCGGTTGAGCAGGCTGTCAGCGGTGTCGCTGGAGCGGGTGAGCTCGGAGCGATACAGGCGCAGCGCGTGTTCGGCCAGTTCGTCGATCTGGGCCTGAACCGGCAACGGCTCGACTGATTCGACGACCTGCGAAACCTCCAGTGTGGAGGCGCCCGGCGCCAGAGAAGCGATGGAGAGAGAACCGGCGCCCAACAGCATGGCTGCCACAACACCTGTCAATCGCCTTGGGTGCCGCGCAATCGCGCGGCCCGCAGCGGCGCAGATGGCACCGGCTACGGCAAGAGTACCGTGAGTCAATTCGAGAATCCCAACGTTTGTTGTTGTCAGCGACGCAGGTCGTCCCTCGTCGCAGCGTTCCCGGTGCGACATAGAATCGAGCGCCAGGAAAAGCACAAATTATATCGACGCACCTCTTGAGTGCAAGCCAAAAAGCGACATGAATGTAACCACAAAGGCCGACTTCCCGGTGACCGACGACGTTCGCGCAGCGCTGGCGGTCAGCCTGCGGGGCTGCGATGAGTTGATCCCCCAGGATGAATGGGTGCGCAAGCTGGCGCGCTCGCAGGCCACCGGCACGCCGCTGCGCATCAAGCTCGGTCTCGACCCGACGGCGCCCGACATCCACATCGGCCACACTGTGGTGCTCAACAAGATGCGCCAGTTGCAGGATCTCGGCCACACGGTGATCTTTCTGATCGGCGACTTCACCAGCATGATCGGCGACCCCTCAGGACGCAACACCACGCGCCCGCCGCTGACGCGCGCGCAGATCGAGGCGAACGCGCAGACCTACTACCAGCAGGCCGCGATGGTGCTCGACCCGGCGCGCACCGAGATCCGTTACAACAGTGAATGGAGCGACCCGCTGGGCGCGCGCGGCATGATCGAGCTGGCGGCGCGGTACACCGTGGCGCGCATGATGGAGCGCGACGACTTCGCCAAGCGTTTCAAGGACGGACGCTCGATCAGCGTGCATGAGTTCCTCTATCCGCTGATGCAGGGGTACGACAGCGTGGCCCTGAAATCCGATCTGGAGCTCGGCGGCACCGACCAGAAGTTCAACCTGCTGGTGGGGCGCCACCTGCAGAGCGAATACGGGCAGGAGCCGCAATGCATATTGACGATGCCGCTGCTCGAGGGACTCGACGGCGTGGACAAGATGTCCAAGAGCAAGAACAACTACATCGGCATTTCGGAAGATGCCAACACCATGTTCGCCAAGGTGCTCAGCATCTCCGACGTGTTGATGTGGCGCTGGTACACGCTACTGAGTTTTCGCTCCGAGGCGGACATCGCCGCGCTCAAGGCCGAGGTCGACGCCGGACGCAACCCGAAGGATGCCAAGGTGGCGCTGGCGCGCGAGATCACCGCCCGGTTCCATTCCGAGGCCGCCGCCGATGCTGCGGAGCGCGACTTTGCAAACCGGTCGCGGGGCGGCATTCCGGACGACATTCTTAAACTCAGTTTGCCGCTGGAAGATGGTGCGCCCGTGGGCATCGGCATGCTGCTCAAGCTCGCTGGCATGACCACCTCCAGTGGTGAAGGCAATCGGCTCATCGACGGTGGCGGGGTACGGCTCGATTCGCAGCCGATCAGCGACAAGGGGCTCAAGCTGGGCGCCGGCACCTATGTGCTGCAGGTGGGAAAGCGAAAGTTCGTGCGGCTCACGCTGGCTTGAAGCGATTGCCTCTGGCTCTTCAGTTACGCGGCATCTCCATGCCGGTCGCGCGGTTGCGGCCATCCGACTTGGATTGGTACAGCATGGTGTCGGCAAGAGCGAGCAATTCGGCGGCACTACCCCCGTCATGCTGGCCATCGATGCTGGCGACGCCCAGGCTGACAGTCACGCATGCGGTCACCGTCGAGTCGGCATGCGGGATCTGTTGCTCGAAGACCGCGTGCTGCAACCGTTTCGCCAGCCGCATGGCCCCTTCCAGGCTGGTCTCGGGAAGGATGCAACCGAATTCCTCGCCGCCAAAACGCGCCACCATATCGGCTGGGCGGCGAAGGTTTTCCTTCAGCTTGCGGGCCACCGTGCGCAAGCAGGTATCGCCTTCTAGATGCCCGTAACAATCGTTGTAACGCTTGAAATGGTCCACGTCGATAAGTATCACGCTCATGGGCGCGCTATTGCGGGCCGACCGGCTCCACTCCATCGCCAGCCGTTCGTCGAAAAGGCGCCGGTTGAATATGGCGGTCAGTCCGTCGATGTAGGCCAGTGATCGCAGCAAGTCGCGCTGCGACTTGAGCGCCAGATGTGTCTTGACGCGTGCCCGCACGATCCGCGTGTTGATCGGCTTGGAGATGAAATCCACCGCTCCGACGTCGAGCGCGAGGGTCTCCGCCGCTTCATCATGCTTGGCGGTGACGAATACCACCGGAATATCACGCAATTGCGCGTCCTGCTTGAGCAAGCGGCACAGCGCGTAACCGTCCATGTCGGGCATCATCACGTCAAGCAGAATCAGGTCGGGCGGCTTGACTGCACATATTTTCATTGCGGCAGCGCCGCTGGTTGCCATGAGCACCTGATGGTCCTCGCAGAAGGTCTGGTAAAGCGTCTGTATGTTGATCGGCTGATCATCCACCACCAAAAGGCGAGGCTGCCTTAGCGGCTGCATCGTAATATCGATCAGGAATTCACTCGCATCTGCGGGTTGATCGTTCATGCCGCGTAGGCCTCCATCAGTTCATCGCATTGCAGCAACGCTTGTGAAAAATCCAGTCGATCAATGGTGTCCTGCGTCGTTCTGAGTTCGCGTCCGACGGGAAGAGCGCCATAACGTTGGCACAGTGCCTCGATCGTGTCGGTTGCGGCCATGTCCGATTCTCGAAGCTGGTCAGCCAGCAGCCGCAATGCCTCCTGAAGATGCGGCACAACCAATGCCGGCGCGGCACCTTCGGCGGGTGTCGACGGCTGGCCGCCCATGGCCTTTAGCAGCGCCTGTACGCCGGGGCGGGCCGCCAGCAGGTAGCTCACCGCCCTTTCCACGGCAGTTGCGTCGTCCACCTGCCGCGGCTGTTGGCGCAACAGCCTCTCCACCTCGGCCAGGCCAGTGGCCAGCCTGGACAATCCGAGCGACGCACTCTGGCCGCGCAGCGTATGCAATTGCATCTCGATCGTTTCGGTGTCTGAGGCGGTGGCATGTGCGTTGTGGAGTTGTTGCGGGGCGCGATCGAGTTCCTGACTGAACATGCGCAGCATGCGCAAGTAGACATCGCTGCGCCCACCCATGCGCTGGATCGCCGCCTGCAAGGCAATGCCGGACTCGGTTGCAGCAAGATCGACCGCAACCGGCCCATCGCGGAGGGTGGGAGCCGCCGCCGCCGCCGCAGCCGCAGCCGCAGCCGCAGGGGCGGGCGCGGAGGCACGATCGCTCAGGCCGCAATGCTGGCGCACCACCGCAACCAGATGGTCCAGTTCAAATGGCTTGCCGACATGGTCGTTCATGCCGGCCGCCAGGCAGGCCGCGCGGTCGGAGTCCATTGCATTGGCCGTCATGGCAATGACGGGAAGCGCAGTCAGGCCCAGATCCGACCGGATGCGTTGGGTCGCCGTGAGGCCGTCCATCACTGGCATCTGCAGATCCATCAGCACCAGGTCAAAGACGCTCGCAGAATCGGCCAATATGTCCAGCGCGGCCTGGCCATGGGCTGCAATATTCACGGTGGCGCCTTCGGCATCGAGCAATTCGCGCATGACCTGCTGATTGACCGGGTTGTCTTCGACCAGCAGGATTCGTATCCCTGGCAGGCGTTGTTCTGGTGCGACTGGTGCCGCGGCCGATAAGTCGGGCGTCCGGCCCTGCTGGCCCATCTGCGCCGCTTCGATCGCCCGCGCCAGCATGGCAGGCGTGATGGGCTTGACCAGATAGCCGTTGAGCAGCTCTTGTTCGTGTTGGCTGCGCTGCGCGAGCATTTCATGTCCATGCACCGAGACCATCAGGATCAGTGTGGCATGTGCAACGCCCGTCATCTGCCGGATCCTTTCACATGCCTGCCAGCCATCCATGCCGGGCATCCGCCAGTCCATCAGGACGAGCTCAAAGGCCGAGGCAGTTCCGGCCTGGGTCGCGAGCATCGCCAATGCGCGATCGGCGCGGTCAGCCACGGCGATTGTCCAGCCGAGTGACTCCCCCATTTGCCGCAGCAACTCACGCGCACAGGCGTTGTCGTCAACGACCAGCGCGTGCCGGGCCTGCAGCCGGGGTTCGGTAACCGGAATGTCCAGGGTCTTCTGACGCGCGGGCGCGGGCAGTTCCAGTGCAATCGTGAAGGAAAACCGGCTGCCCTCGCCGGGGCTGCTGTCCAGTTCAATCCTGCCATCCATCAACTGCACCAGGTTGTTGCTGATGCTCAGGCCGAGGCCGCTTCCGCCAAAGCGGCGGGTGGTCGAGCCTTCAGCCTGCGAGAACACGTCGAAGATGCTGGCGTGGTTTGGTGCGTCGATGCCGATTCCCGTGTCACGAATGGCGAATTCCAGCATGGCCGTCTTGTCGTCGCGTGTCTGCACACGCACCGACAACACCACCTCACCGTGATTGGTGAACTTGACTGCGTTCGCACCCAGGTTGATCAGGACCTGCTGCAGGCGCAGCTTGTCGCCGATCACGACAGGCGGCAACGACGGGTCAATGTCGAACAGGATCTCAAGCGGCTTGTCTCCAACTCCGGTGGCCAGGATCACACCCAGGTCCTGCAGCATCGCGTCGAGTTCAAAGGGCCTGCGCTCCAGGGTCATCTTCCCCGACTCGACCTTGGAGTAGTCCAGAATATCGTCGAGCAGCCTGAGCATGGTGCGCGCCGCGTTCTCGGTCTTCAGCGCGTAATCGGCTTGCCGGGGGTCCAGGCGGGTTCTGCGCAGCAGCGCCAGCAGACCCAGGATGGCATTCATTGGCGTGCGGATTTCATGGCTCATGTTGGCCAGAAACTGACCCTTGGCCCGGGCGCTCTCTTGCGCTGTCTCGGTCGCATGCACCAGATCGGTGATGTCGAGTTGCAGCCCGACAAAGTATCCACCGGGCATCTGGCGTTCAATCATGCGAATACTGCGGCCGTCTATCAATTGCCGCGAATGCTCGCCCGACGCCTGGCGAAAGTGCGCCATCCGTTCGGCGATCCAGTCGGACTCCCGGCCAACCGCCTCAGGTACCAGGCCGCCGGCTACTGCTGATCGCACGATGTCTTCGACGCGACTGCCTTTGACCAGCAACTCCGGCGCTCCGCCATAGAGTTCGCGGTAGTTGTCGTTACAAAACACCATGCGTTCCTGCGCATCGAACAAAACCAGTCCCAGCCCGGTGGCCTCCAGCGCAGTGCGCAGCAGAGTATCGGCCTGACGGGCCAGCGCCATCGCCTCGCGCTTGGCCAGGGTCACGTCGACGGCCAGGGCGACGAAGCCTTGCACCGTCGACCCTTGCAGGTCCGGCACCAGATGAACGATGGCGTTAATGGTCTGCCCGTCGGGGAGCACAGTCTCACTTTCGTAACTTTGCGGCTCGCCGGCCAATACCCGATCGACCGCGCCTCCGGTCTGGGCCATGTGCTTCGGGCCGAGCAAGTCCTCGAAGCTGCAGCCGATGTGGGACTGCGCCGTGCCGCCGAAGAAGTCGTAGGTTGCCTGGTTGGCAAATCGCAGATGGTGCTCGCGGTCAAAATAGGCAAGCCGGCCGCGCATGTTTTCGGTGACCAGGCGAAGCAGACGTTCGTTCTCCAGCAGCGCAGCCTCGGCCCTCTTGCGCTGGTCGATGTTCAGGTTGATGCCGGCCATCCATTCCGGTTTTCCGTCACTGGTGCGCGAGAGCAATTTGCCGTGACCCATCACCCAGACCCAGTGCCCATCCTTGTGAAGGACCCGGTTTTCGCATTCATAGGCAGGCAACTCACCGCGAAAGTGGCGATCGATCAATTCCTGCGAATGCGCTCTGTCCTGCGGGTGGGTCAACCTGCGCCAGGTTTCGATGCGGCTGAAGTCGCGCTCGCCCGGCGCGTAACCCATGATCGCAGCCCAGCGCGCATTGACGCGCGTCTCGCCAGTGGCGGCGTTCCACTCCCAGGTGCCTGCATTGGTTCCTTCGATGATGTTCGCCAATGTGCGGCGTTCATGCGCCAGCTCCAGTTCGATCGCCTTGTTGGTGGTGATGTCGCTGCCGATTTCCATGAAACCGGTCACGATGCCATGCGCGTCGTGCAGCGGCTGCACCTCGATGTCCATCCAGTAGTCGCTCCCGTTTTTTGCGCGGTTGAGGATCTCGACGCGGCAGCTTGTGCCGGCGACGGCAGACGCTGAGAGCGTTTGCAGAGTCAACGGATCAGACTTGTCGCTGCCGAGCAGTTCGCCCGGTGTCTTGCCCAGCGCGTCGTCCATGGAGTAGCCGCTGATTCGGGTGAAACCCGCGTTGATCCAGTTGATCCGCAGGTCGCTGCCGCTGATGCAGACCGAATTCGAGGTGTGGCGCACGACGGCCGCCAGCTGATCCAGGTCCTGCGTCATTTCCTGCGCCAACGCCTCGGCCCGCCGGCGGCCGCTCGCCTGCTCGCGCAGCAACAATGCAAGCAGAATGCTGACGATGCTGCCGGCAATCAGCAATGTCCAGGAACGATAGTGGTCGACCTCGGCTTCAAAGCGCGGCGTGCCGACGATGCGCAGCTGGAAGTCGCGTTGTGCCAGCGACAGCGTCTGGGTACGCTCGAAGCGGGCCATGCCGCTTGACGCCGCAAAAATATTCGCGCGTCCGCTGGCGTAGAACGGTTCGTTGTTCGGCTGGGCCGGGGTTTTGGGGTCGTACAGCTGGAATTCGGTGGCTCCTGCCTCGGCTGCGGCAATCCCCTGCATCAGCTCCGAGATGACGATGGGCGAATACAACAGGCCGATCAGTGCAGCGCGTCGCTCCTGTGCGTTCGTCACCGGCATGCCAGGCCGATAGAGCGGGACAAAAAACAGTACGCCGGCCGTGCGCTGGTTGTCCTGCACCAGCACGATGTTTTCGGTCATCGTCGGCTCGCCGGTGGCGATCGCACTTTCAGCTGCCGTTCGGCGCATTCGTTCAGATCCGATGTCCAGGCCCTGCGCCCCGTTGTTCGCGCTTGCCGGCTCGATGAAGCGGATGACAAGCAGATCGGCCAGGGCCTTGTCGACCAGTTGCCTGATGGCAAACCCGGAGGCGCCATCGGCGCGTTCGGCTTAAACCATACGGTCGAGATCATTGGGCTCTATGCGTTGAATCAGGCCGAAGCCGCGCACGCCGGGAAACTCTGTGGAAAGGTTCAGTGCTGCGACATATTTCTGGAACTGCCTGCGGTTGACCTCGCCGGTCGAACCAAAGAACGCCCGGAGTCCGCTGAGGCCCAGACCGCTTATTCTGAGCCGGCCCTGGATCTCGTCGGCAACCCGGTCAGCCGACTGCGCGAATCGTTTGTTTGCCTGACTGTTGATTTCCCGGACCATGAGAGATGCGCTTGCGCCGGTGATAACCAAGCCGCACAGCAAGACTGACAGGGCCAATCCGTTTTCGGATCGCCAATGTCTGTCTAGGATGGCCATGTGTCGTTATCCCGAAATCTGTTGCTTTCGGCGATCTGGCCCGTGAACATCCGGGTGTGCATTCACTTATGATGGGCGCGGTCGAAAGATCGTGCGCGGCTTCTTTGGCGCGACGGAGCATCACCGACAATGGCGCCATGCGATTTCTGCCCAGTGCCTATCTGACGCCCGAGTATCTGCTGCGCGCCTCCGTCGTGGTGGCCGTGGTGACGATCGTGCTGAAGACAACTGCTTGGTATATCACCGGTTCGGTCGGTTTGTTGTCCGACGCGATGGAGTCGTTCGTCAACCTGGCCAGCGCGCTGTTTGCGTTGATGATGGTGACCATTGCCAAACGTCCGGCGGATGCCGAGCACCCTTACGGGCACCACAAGGCGGAGTACTTTTCGTCGGGTTTCGAAGGCATTTTGATCATCGGTGCCGCGGGCGCGATCATCTGGGCGGCCGGCCATCGCCTGTTTGACCCGCAACCCCTGACCGCGGTCGGTTGGGGCCTCACGCTGTCGGTTGTCAGCTCGGTGCTCAACGGCTTGCTGGCCTGGGTCATGCTCGATGTCGCGCGCAAGCACCGGTCGATTGCCCTGGAGGCCGACGGCAGGCACCTGATCACCGACGTCTGGACGTCGGCGGGCGTGGTCATCGGTATTGGCCTGGTGGGCGTGACGGGCTGGTTGTGGCTCGACCCGCTGGTTGCGATTGGCGTGGCGATCAACATCATGCGCGAGGGCGTCCACCTGATATGGCGCTCATCGCAGGGGCTGATGGACGAGGCCCTGGAGCCCGACGTGGTGGCACAAATCGAGCGCACCTTGCATGAGTTCGACCACCACACCATCCGCTTCGACCATGTCAGTACGCGGCGTTCGGGCCAGCGGCGTTTCGTGGATATGCACATGCACATGCCGGCCAACTGGTCGCTCGGGCGCGCCGCCGCCGTGCGCATGAGCGTCGAGCAGGCGCTGATGAGCGCGGTGCCGGGCCTGCGCGCCACGATCCAGTTGCTGCCCAGTGACGTGGAAGCCCATTTCGACGATGAAAAGGACCTTATTTGATCGCCCTGCTGCAACGGGTAACCCAGGCGAGTGTGACCGTCGAGGGTGCGGTGATCGGCCAGATCAGCGCCGGATTGCTGGTGTTGCTGTGTGCCGAACCCGGTGACACCGAGCGCCATGCCGACCGCATGCTGGCCAAGATACTGAAGCTGCGCATCTTCGGCGATGCCGATGGCAAGATGAACCGCAGCGTGCAGGACGTGCAAGGCGGCCTGCTGGTGGTGAGCCAGTTCACGCTGGCAGCGGACACCTCGAGCGGCAATCGACCCGGCTTCACGAAAGCGGCCCCGCCCGAGCTCGGACTGCGCATGTACGACTATTTTCTCGATCAGGCGCGGGTGCTGCATCCGGTGGTGCACAACGGCCGCTTTGGTGCCGAGATGCAGGTGGCACTGGTTAACGACGGCCCAATCACAATCCCGCTGCGCATCGATCCCGGCGCCTGAGACTGTCCAGGAGGCCATTATCTTTGCGCTGCCAGTGCTCAGGCTTCGGTGGTCGGCGCATGACCAGTGAGGATGTTGGCTTGAGGCAGATACTTTTCGAGGATAGCCACCATGGTCACCGCCTCGGCCTTCGACACAGGCGGAAATGGCGAAGAATAGGACGTGCCGTTTCGACGCTCGTGCGCCTTTGTTATGAACGTGAATTCTCTCGTATCGACCTTCAGGTCCGATGACACGCGCTGGATCGCGAGGTTGCGACCTGCGTCTTTGGTACGGACTTCATAGAACTCGAGCACCGCTTGAACAACCTGGAAGTAGCCTTCATATGCCATTGTGAACACCTGTAAGTGCTTTGCCGGGTCAAGCGCCTTTGCCGCGTCGAGATAATCGGCTGCGTTCCGCAGAAAACCTTCCACTGCGCCTGTCGTCGGCTCGACCGACTCAAAGGCTTTGCGCTTTATGAGGTTGTCATATTCATTCGGTCGGAACATTTGGGAGTACCATTATTTTTGGCCCATTTGCGATCTGAGCAATGACAGGGTCGGACCGCAAGAGAGTCGTCCATTCTGCAGGCTCGTACAAGCTAAAGTGAATCGGCCGGCCCAGACTTTGCTCGATTTTATGCATGACCTCTGTCAGTTCCAGGAGCGAAGCGGTCCCTACGACCATCAAGTCCACGTCACTTTTTTCGGTGTCAGTCCCTTTTACGACCGACCCGAACAAGAATGCTTCTGTTATTTGCGGAGAAAATGGTGCCAGCGCTTCTTTGAGAGGCTCTGCCAGTGCGAATGACTTGCGAGCGATGCTGGCGAGTTCTGGGTAAAGAATGAAAGAAGTGTTTGCGCGAATACTTCGCTGACGCCCTCGCCGCGGTTCATCTTGGAGAACCCCCGCTTCCACGAGACGGTCAATCTGCAGTTGCGTGTTACCGCGTCCGCTAGCGGCAACACGCAACAAATCTTGAAGCGTGAACGAGCGGTCTGGATGAAGCAAGGTGGCGCCCAACACCCTCTGAACGCTAGGCGTAAACAAAAAGCTGGCAATACTCACGATATATACCTGATTTGTGGACTTCAATCCACATTATAGGTATTTTATATAATCCACAAATTATGGATGATTGTCCACTTTATGTGGATTTTGGTTAAAAGTTACAGCAAAGTGTCGTCAGAACCCCTGACATTTTGCCGAAATGTTAGGGAGGCTATCGGGCTTTTCCAGCGCCGCAAGCCTGCTAATCGTAGGGGTTGTCGAAGCCCAGCTTGGCCATGATGGCCGTCTCGTGGGCTTCCATTTCGCGGGCATCGGCGTCGCTGGTTTCATGGTCCCAGCCCTGCGCATGCAGGCTGCCGTGCACGACCAGGTGCGCGTAATGGGCCTGCAGGTCGCGACCCAGTTCCAGCGCCTCGCGTGCCACCACCGGTGCGCACAGCACCAGATCGGCGCTGAGTGGCTCCCCGTCATAGGCGAAGGTGAGCACGTTGGTGGCGTAGTCCTTGTGCCGGTAATCGCGGTTCAGGGTGCGGCCCTCGTCTTCGCCGACGAACCGCACCGTGATGTCGGCGTCTGCGTCGAGCGCATGGCGGATCCAGCGGGCGACCTTGTGGCGCGGCAGCGCGGCCCTGTGTTCGGGGGCGCCCTGGTCCAGCGCAAACTGCAGTGACAAACCGAGCTGGTGCAGCATGGTGGGTAGCGCGGTTCAGGTGGCGCGTTTGCGCGCCGGGCTGCGGGCTGCGACCCTGACCGGCGCTTCTTCGGACGCCTCGCGCCGCATGTCGTAGGCGTCGACGATCCGCGCCACCAACGGATGGCGCACCACGTCGGCGCTGGTGAAGCGGCAGATGGCGATGCCCTTGACCCGCCGCAGCACTTGTTCGGCCTCGATCAACCCGCTGAGCTGGGTCTTGGGCAGGTCGATCTGGCTGACGTCACCAGTGACCACGGCCTTGGCGCCGAAGCCGATGCGGGTCAGGAACATCTTCATCTGCTCGGGCGTGGTGTTCTGGGCTTCATCGAGGATGATGAACGCGTTGTTCAGCGTGCGCCCACGCATGAAGGCCAGCGGTGCGATCTCGATTGCCTGGCGTTCGAATGCCTTTTGCACCGCGTCGAATCCCATCAGGTCGTACAGGGCGTCGTACAGCGGGCGCAGATACGGGTCGATCTTCTGGTTCAGGTCGCCGGGCAGAAATCCCAGTCGTTCGCCGGCCTCCACCGCCGGGCGGGTCAGCACGATGCGCTGCACTGCGCTGCGCTGCAGCGCGTCGACGGCACAGGCCACGGCCAGATAGGTCTTGCCGGTGCCGGCCGGACCGATGCCGAAGGTCACGTCGTGTTGGGTGATGTTGTCGAGGTAGGTGGCCTGGTTCGGCGTACGCGCCTTGAGGTCGGCGCGCCGGGTTTGCAGACCCGGGGCGTCGGCGTCGTTCATGCGGCCGTCGCCGGCCAGCATCAGTTGTACCGTGCGGGCATCGATCGGACGGTCTGCCATCTCGTACATCGCCTGCAGCATTTCCATGCCCCGTTGTGCCTTGTCCTTGGGCCCGTCGACCTTGAACTGTTCGTGCCGATGGGCGATGGCCACCTGCAGCGCCGTCTCGATGGTGCGCAGGTGTTCGTCCGTTGGTCCGCACAGGTGGGTCAGGCGCGTATTGTTGGGTGGCGAGAAAAGATGGCGAAGGATCACGTTGATAATTCCAGCGTGGGGACCGCAGTGGACCCCGGGACAGGGAAGGACAGGTACCCCGATGATAGGCAAGTTGACGGGAACGCTCGGCGACAAGAACCCGCCGCAGGTTCTGGTGGAGTGTGGCGGCGTGGGTTACGAGGTGTTTGTGCCGATGAGCACCTTTTACAACCTGCCTGGGCGCGGCGAGCCGGTCAGCCTGCTGACCCATTTCGTGGTGCGCGAAGATGCCCAGATTCTGTACGGGTTCGAAACCCCGGCCGAACGTGAATCGTTCCGTCAGCTGATCAAGATCGCCGGCGTCGGGCCGCGCACCGCGCTGGCGGTGTTGTCGGGGATGACAGTGGCAGACCTGGCCCATGCGATCACGACCCAGGAGTCGGCGCGGCTGGTGAAGGTGCCGGGCATCGGAAAGAAGACCGCTGAGCGGCTGCTGCTCGAACTCAAGGGCAAACTCGGGGCCGACATCGGAGCCGCTGCCGGGGCCGTTCATGAGGCGCAGGCCGACATCCTGCAGGCGCTGGTGTCCCTGGGTTACAGCGACAAGGAGGCCGCCCTGGCGCTCAAGGCGTTGCCGAAGGATGTCGGTGTGAGCGACGGTATCAAGTTGGCGCTCAAGTCGCTGTCGCGCGGCTGACGCTCGCCGCGGCCAGGCGCCCCGGACCTCATTGGGCGTCGCGAATCACGCGGCCATTGATGGGCTGCACCGGCCGCGCATTGTTGGGGAATTGCTGGGCGAACATGCGCATCTGTGCCTGACTGAGTGTCACCGGTTGTTTCAGGATCATCCAGAGCACGTCCTCCGTGCACGGCGGCGTGGTCAGCGAACCCATGAACTGGTAATAGCGCTGGTCCTTGGGTAGCATCTGGGAGAGGTCGAACGATCCGGGCGGCATCGCGACCCGGTCACCCTTGCCCAGCGGCATGTAGGTCCAGAACTTGTTGATGACCGGATTGGCCTCGCCGACTTCGAGCAACACGGCCACCACCGCCAGTTGGCCCATGTAGTTCTTGTGCACCAGGTGCGCCACCATGGGAAAACCGCGGTGGTTGATGCGTTCTTCGCTCGGGTGGTGAAAGTGCAGTTGCAGCAACTGGAATCGGGAGCCCCGCACCATGATGCCGTTGTCGCCGATCACGTCGATCTGGATCGTATGGCCGTTGTTGACCACGGTGGCACTGCTGGTGTTGTAGTCGAACACGATGGCCTCGGCCGGCCCGCGCAAGGTGACCGAGTCGTCGATATTGATCGGCGACTGCCGCTGGCCGATCGCGCAGGTGGCGAACTCGGGCTTGAGCCGGCCCCAGGCCATGGGCCCGCTCGGGCCGTCGTAGTCCCAATGCGCTTCGCCCATGGCCTGCGCCGAGGCCGGCTCCATGATCTCTTCGATCGATTCCCTTTTGGCTGCCAACGCAGCGGCCTTGGCGCGGATGTACCGGCGGCTGGCCTTTGGATTGACGGGCGCGCCTTGGGCTGACGCGCCGGCCTGGCCGAGCACCAGTTCCTTTTTGTCGGTCACGCCAGCGGCCAGCGCCTGGCGTACCTGTTGCCCGATTTCCTTGGCGGTCGGTGGGGCCGCCGGCTTCTTGCTTTGCTCCTGTGCCGCCAGCATCAGCGGCATTGCCGACAGGCCGGCCAGGGCCATGAGCGCGAACATGCGGGCGGCGCGATGGCGCATCGAAGAAGAGCGTGCGGAGGGTGCAGTAAAAGCCATGCGTGGTTATCGGCACTATTCAAGCATCGCTTGAGCGATGTGCGCCGAAGGCCGACGGGCGCGCAGTATAGTCAGACAAACCATTTTTGCGCCTTGCTGCGCCGCGTGTCGTGTGACCATCCAGACTGACGATTTTTCCAATGCGCCTGCCCGTAGCGTGTTGTCCGCCGCCACCGCGTCACCGAACGAAGAGGTGGTGGAGCGGGCGTTGCGGCCCAAGCTGCTTGATGACTATGTCGGCCAGGCGAAGATCCGGGAGCAACTCGAAATATTTGTCAGCGCTGCCCGCAAGCGCTCGGAGGCACTTGACCATGTGTTGCTGTTCGGTCCGCCTGGGTTGGGTAAAACAACGCTTTCTCACATCATCGCACATGAACTTGGCGTCAACTTACGTCAAACAAGCGGCCCGGTGCTGGAGAAGCCCAAAGACCTGGCAGCGCTGTTGACCAATCTCGAGAAAAACGACGTCTTGTTCATCGACGAGATCCACCGCTTGTCGCCGGTGGTCGAGGAGATCCTGTACCCGGCGCTGGAAGACTACAAGATCGACATCATGATCGGCGAAGGCCCGGCGGCACGCTCGATCAAGCTCGATCTGCAACCGTTCACGCTGGTCGGGGCGACCACGCGGGCCGGCATGTTGACCAACCCGCTGCGCGACCGGTTCGGCATCGTGGCGCGGCTGGAGTTCTATACCGCCGAAGAACTGGCGCTGATCGTGCGCCGCAGTGCGGGCCTGCTCAAGGTGCCGCTCGAGACCGACGGCGGTTTCGAGATTGCGCGGCGCTCGCGCGGCACCCCGCGCATTGCCAACCGGCTGTTGCGCCGGGTGCGCGACTATGCCGAGGTCAAGGGGGACGGATCGATCACACTCGACATGGCCAACCGGGCGCTGGCCATGCTCGACGTCGACCCGCAAGGCTTCGACGTGATGGACCGCAAGTTGCTGGAGGCCGTGGTGCACCGTTTCGACGGCGGCCCGGTCGGGCTGGACAACATTGCCGCGAGCATTGGCGAGGAGCGCGAGACCATCGAGGACGTGATCGAACCCTATCTGATTCAACAGGGATTCCTGCAACGCACCCCGCGCGGGCGGATCGCAACCCTGGCTGCCTACCGCCATCTGGGCGTGACCCCACCGAACCGCGACGGCACGGACATGTTCGGTGCCGGCTGAATGGCCAGGTTTATGCGCGGCTGGATCCGTCTGCTGGTGATCGTGGTGTTGGTGGTTGTGGCGGCGGGCGCCGCCTTCGTCTGGATGCAAAGGCCGGTGGTGGTCGATGTGGTCGAGGTCCGTTATGCACCACTGGTGCGCACGCTGCAGTTCTCGGCCCGGGTCGAGGCCTTGTCGCGGGTCGATCTCGGCAGCACGCTGACCGGCAGGGTCGAGCGGGTGCTGGTGGCCGAAGGTGCACAGGTGCAGGTGGATGCCGTGCTGGTCGAACTGGAGTCGCGCGAACTGCGCGCGGCTTTGGCGCAGGCGCAGGCCTCGGTGCTGCAGGCGCGCGCACGGCTGGCCGGCTTGCGTAGCACCGGGCGCGACACGGCGCGCTCCGGTGTCGCACAGGCACAGGCGGCGCTCGACGCAGCGCAGGACGAATTCACACGGGTGCAGCAACTCGTGGCGCAGGGTTTCCTGAGTGCGTCGCGCCAGGACGAGGCGCGCCGTGCGCGCGATGTCGCCACTGCGCAGCGCGACGCCGCGGGCACCCAGGCACAGGCGATCGGCGAGGCGGGAACCGAGATTGCGCAGGCGCAGGCCCAGCTGGCACTGGCGCAGGCCAGCGTGGTGGCCGCCCAGGCCCGTCTGGCGCAGACCCAGCTACGCGCGCCCGCCGATGCGCAGGTACTGGCGCGGCTGGTCGAGTCGGGCCAGATCGTACAGCCGGGCAAGGCCTTGCTTACCTTGGCGCTGGCCGGCCCGACCTTGCTCAGCGCGCAAGTCGACGAACGATTCCTGGCGCAGCTTGCACTGGGCCAGAGCGCTACCGTACTGGCCGATGCCTACCCGGGTCGCCGTTTTGCCGCCACGGTGTCGTCGATATCACCGGCGGTCGATCCGCAACGCGGTGCGATCGAGGTCAAGTTTGCATTGCGGGGCGAGACGCCGACGTTCCTGCGCGAAGACATGACGCTGTCGATCGAGGTTGAAACGGGCCGCCGCGCGCGTGCGCTGGTGCTGCCGATTGCAGCGCTGATCCAGACCGCCGACCCGCTCGTGGCCCGGGTGCGGTTGATCGAGGACGACCGCATCGAAGAGCGCGATGTGCGTCTGGGCTTGCGCACGCTGGGCGCCGCCGAGGTGCGCACGGGCCTGGTCGAGGGGGACGAAGTCGTGCTCGATACCGCGCGGCCGGTGGGCCAGCGGGTGCGAGCCCGGCTGGTCACGCCTGCGCTGCAATCGGGCCAGGGCGCGGCGGGTGTCGACAGTGGCGCCGCGCAGTTGACCAACATGATGGGACGCTAGCGCCGATGGCCACCGCCTTCTGGCTTGGTTTCGAAACCCGCGTCGCGGTCCGGTTCCTGCGTGAAGGACGGTTGCAGACGGTGCTGATCATGGTGGGCGTCGCCGCCGGCGTGGCGGTGATCGCCTACATCTCGGCGCTGGTGACCGGTTTGCAGAAAAACACCTTCGACAAGACCCTGGGCGGGCAGGCACACGTGACCGTGCAGGCGCTCGAAGACGTGGTGACACCGGCGCGCGCGCCCGTCGCCGGCACCGTTCTGCTCAGTGAAACCCAGGCCAAGGCCCAGCGCCTGCGCTCGGTGGCGAACTGGCAGTCGATGCTGCCGCTGCTCGAGCGTCGGCCCGGGGTAGCTGCGGTGTCGCCCATCGTGGCCGGCGGTGGGCTTGCAGTGCGGGGCGAGGCCACGCAGTCGGTCGCCGTGTCTGGCGTGGACCTTGACCGGTACGACCGGGTGGTGCGCCTGCGCGAGAAGGTGGTCGCCGGCGTGGCCCGGCTCGAACCTGGCGAAGGCATCATCGGCATCGAACTGGCATCCGACCTGGGGCTGCGGCCCGGAGACCGGTTCACCGTGTTGACAGGCAATGTCAGCGAGACGGTGCGCGTCACCGCGCTGGTCGACCTCGGCGTGCGCGAGCTGAACCGGCGCACAGTGATTGTTCCGCTGCGTCTGGCGCAAAGTCTGCTCGGCCTGCCGGGCGGTGCGACCAGCCTGGACCTGGCGCTGACCGACGTCTGGAGCGCCAAGACCATGGCCCAGCAGATGCGGCGCGATTTTCCCTACAAGGTCGAGAGTTGGCAGGAAACCAACGCGCAACTGGTGTCGGCGCTCAACGCCCAGTCCGTCAGCACCGGCCTGATCCGTGCGATCGTGCTGGTCGTCGTGGTGCTGGGCATTGCCAGTGTGCTGGTGGTCTCGGTGGTACAGAAACGCCGCGAGATTGGCATCTTGCGTGCCATGGGGGCGACCCGTGGCCAGATGGTGCGGGTGTTCCTGGTGCAGGGCGGCATCGTGGGCGCGGTGGGCTCGGTGTTGGGGCTGGCACTGGCGTTGCTGATGATCTTCCTGTTCACGAAGTTCGTGCGTGGCGCTGACGGACAGGCATTGTTTGTCATCACCTTGCCGTTGTCCCTGGCGCTGCAGGTGGCCATGGTTGCCAGTATCTGCGGCGTGCTGGCGGCGATTGCGCCCGCCAGGCGCGCCGCGTCCATGGATCCGGCGCAGGCCATCAGGATCTGAAAAGGTGGCAGCAGTCAACGCCAGGGCGGCATCGTCGGAGCTGATCGAACTGGCCGACGTGCACAAGTCGTACAACATCGGTCTGCCCACCGAGGCCGAGGTGTTGCATGGCCTGTCGCTGACGATCAAAAAGGGCGAGTTCGTCGCGTTGATCGGGCCTTCCGGTTCGGGCAAGAGCACGCTGCTCAATATCGTCGGATTGCTCGAGGGCATGACCGCGGGCAGTTACCGTATCAACGGCACAGCGGTGGCCTCGCTCGACGACCGTGCCCTGACGCTGCTACGGCGCGACACGTTGGGTTTCGTGTTCCAGTTTCACCACCTGCTGCCGGCATTCACCGCACTGGAGAACGTCACCATGCCGGGCCTGATCCGGGAGGGCCGTGTCAGCCGCCAGCAGCTCGAACGTGCCCGCGAACTGCTGGACGCCGTGGGTCTGTCCGGGGCCATGAACAAGCGTCCGTCCGAGCTGTCCGGTGGCATGCAGCAACGGGTGGCGATCGCCCGCGCGCTGGTGTTCGACCCGCCACTGGTGCTGGCCGACGAACCCACCGGCAATCTGGACACAGCGTCTTCGGACGAGGTGTTTCAGGAACTGCGGCGCATGCACCGGGAGCGGGGCACGTCGTTTGTCATCGTGACGCACGACCCGCGGCTGGCGGCGCGGTGCGACCGCCTGGTGGAACTGGTGGACGGGAAAATCGCTCGCGATGAACTTGTGTCGAAAGTGACAGTGTCCGGAGCCGATCCGTAGGCGGGAGCGCAACGACCGCAACCGGTCCCGTCAGGACCGTATCGGGCGTTGCCAGTGAAAATTCGCAAGCGCGCTGGCGGCACGCTTTCCAACGCGCTTCGACCGGATGTTTGTCCTACCGATGCATTCAATCACATCACAGGAGAACTGGCATGGAACGCAAGACGATGGCCCTGTCGTTGATGGCACTCGGTTTGAGCGCTGCGGCCTCGTCGTTTGCGTTCAACCCGCAGCAGCCAGCCGCGCTGCAGGGCAACGACCCGACGGTGGTCCGGATTCCTGCGCGCCAATGGGTCCCCGTGGCCGCTGCGGTACCGACCCTGCCCGTGCGCGCCGCACCGAATTTCCGGGCCATCGTCCAGCAGGCGGCCCCTGCCGTGGTGGGCATCACCGTGGCGGGCCTGCACCAGGGCGCCGCCGGAGCAGCTTCGCCGGATCCCGACGATCCCTACCTTCGGTTCTTTCGAGGCCTGCCCGGATACCAGTTTCGCCCGCCGCCTCCGGGTCCACGTGGCAGCGTGCCGTTCCGCAGTGTGGGTTCAGGCTTCATCATCAGCAGCGACGGATTGATTCTGACCAACGCCCATGTGGTGCGCGAGGCCAAGGAGGTGGTCGTCACACTGCAGGATCGGCGCGAATTTCGGGCCAGGGTCCTCGGCGCCGATCAGGCGACCGACGTGGCGGTACTGCGCATTGCCGCCACCGGCTTGCCAACCGTGCGGCTGGGTGACCCGCAGCAGTCGCAGGTCGGTGACCCGGTACTCGCTATCGGCTCGCCGTTCGGCTTTGATCAGACAGCCACACAGGGCATCGTCAGTGCGTTGGGCCGGTCGCTGCCAGGCGATGCCTCCGTGCCCTTTATTCAGACAGATGCTGCGGTGAATCCTGGCAATTCGGGTGGTCCGCTTTTCGATGCCAGTGGCGCCGTGATCGGTATCAACGCGCAGATCTATTCGGAGTCAGGGGGCTTCCAGGGTCTGTCCTTTGCCATCCCCATCACCGTGGCGCTGAAAGTGAAGGACCAGATCGTTGCCACTGGCAAGGCCTCGCATGCGCGGCTTGGTGTCACGGCACAGGACCTGGGCCAGTCCCTGGCTGACAGCTTCGGGCTCAGTCGCCCGCTCGGCGCCCTGATAGCAGCTGTCTCGCCGGACGGCGCCGCCGCCAAGGCGGGCCTGCAGCCGGGCGACGTGGTCACCGGATTCAATGGCGAGCCCGTCGGGCGTTCGGGTGATCTGAGCAGTCGTATCAGTCTGGCCTCGCCCGGCGACTCGGTGCGTCTGCAGATCTGGCGCGACCACAGTGCGCGTGATCTCACGGTAGAGCTTGGCGGTGCCGAGAACATTACGGCCGCAGAGCCGCGCCGTGTCCGGGAGGACAAGTCCGGTCAGCTCGGTCTGACGCTGCGCCCGCTTACCAGCCAGGAAAAGGTCGGCACCCGTGTGTCCTCGGGTCTTGTGATCGAGGGTGTGACTGGCGAAGCGGCGCTTGCCGGCCTGATGCCCGGCGATGTGCTGCTTGCCATCAACAGCGTGCCGGTGACATCGGTCGAGCAGGTGCGCAGCATGCTGACGAGCGCGCGCAAACAAGTAGCCCTGCTCGTACTGCGCGACGGCACCCGTGTCTTCGTGGCGGTGCAGGTGGGTTGATGCGGCGCAGGGGCGCGGTTGCATCCGTTTTTTGCAGGGAGCATGCGCAAGCGCGACGCGTTGAAGGTGCGTGGAGGCGACACCGTCATTACGGGGCCTGCCGCCGCGGTGCCAGTTTCGGCTTTGCCTGGCTTGCCCGGCGTCTTCGCGTGATGGCACTTCAGGCAGCCGTCGCGACCGGGTCTGGCTGACGCCCGCTGCCCGCCTGCGCCGTCGCGCCCGGCGCATGCAGCACGATCAGGGTCTGCGCCAGAAAGTAGCTGGACAGGATCCACAGGCTGGCCAGTGGCAGCGGCGTGATGAAGCGGTTGATGGCAATCAGGGTGTCACTGGCCATGAACACACAGGCACCGACCGCTACCCAGGTGGCACGGTCGTGCTGCAGCACACCGGCGCGGCCGATCGCCTGTGCAGCCATCAGGCTGATCACCATCACATAGGCCGTGACGGCAGCTTTGAGCCCGGCGTCGCCCAGGTCGTTCCACAGCATGGCCAGCATGGCCGCGCCGACGGCCAGTGCCAGTAACAGCGCGCCGCGGTTCGGGAACCAGTCCTGCCCCTGGCGAAACAGTGCGATGTAGCACAGGTGGGCAATCAGGAACGATGCCAGGCCGGGGATGAACCAGTTGCCGGGCAGCATCAGCAATACATCACCCGCCATCGACGCAAGCAGGGCGGCCACCAGCAGCCATTCGAACTGCGGGGCATTGTTGCCGTCGCCTTGTCCGGCCCGGGCAACAGCGCCGCGCCGCAGCACCAGCAGCACCGCGAACACCATCGGCAAGGGCTTGAACAGGTAGAGCAGGGGCTGCAGGCCGAGCGTGGCGCTCGCCGTGGCCAACGCCGCCGAGGTGATGAGCAGCGCGGCCAGCACGCTGAGGCGCGCCTGCAGCACCGCGCCCAGCGACCAGAAGGTGGTTATCAGCGCTGCGCTCCAGACCGCGACCGCTGTGGCGCTCAGGGTGTGGGCGAACCACAGTAGCGCCGATACGCCGCTGAGCAGCAGCACGAAACCCGCGCCGGCGAACACCTTGGCGGCATGCCCGACCGGTGGGTCGTAGAGCGCTACCCGGGCCATGTCGAATTCGGGTTTCGGCCAGCGCGCGGCGACATCGGCCGGTCGCCAGCCCGGCGGCTTGAACCAGACCCGTAGCTTGTCGAGCCAGTTGCGCGCGCGCCAGCTGTCCTGTGCCAGCTGGGAATAGACCTCGACGTTGGCCCACAGCGGGTCCCAGCTGCGCAGGCTGCCGCGGGTGCCGTAGACGCATTTTTCGTCTTCCTCGCGGAAACTGCCGAACAGGCGGTCCCACAGAATCAGGATGCCGCCGTAGTTCTTGTCCAGGTACGCGTCGTTGACGGCATGGTGCACCCGGTGGTTGCTGGGCGAGCAGAACACCCGGTCGAACCAGCCGAGCTTGCGCACCAGTTCGGTATGCACCCAGAACTGGTAGAGCAGGTCGATCAGCGCGACGATGCCGAAGATCAGTGGCGGCACGCCGGCGACCGCCATCGGCAGGTAGAACACCCAGCCCAGCAAGGCGCCGCTGCTGGTCTGGCGCAAGGCGGTCGACAGGTTGTATTGCTGGCTCTGGTGGTGCACCACATGGGCGGCCCAGAACACTGCGACTTCATGGCCTGCGCGGTGCAGCCAGTAGTAGCAAAAGTCGTAGAACACCAGCGCCAGCACCACGCCGTACCAGGTGCTCCAGAACGCCATGTCCGGGAATACCGCGACCCATTGGTAGACAGCGGTGTAAATTCCCAGCGCCAGCAACTTGGTGAAGAGCCCGCTGAGCTGGCTCAGGCCGCCCAGGCTCAGGCTGTTGACGGCGTCGCTGAACCGGTACACCTGCACGCCGCGGTGGCGGGCCAGTGCGAACTCACCCAGCATCATCAGCAGGAACACGGGTATCGCGCACACGATGATCTGGCTGGCTGTCATGGTGGTTGCTCTAACGGATGTCCGGCAAGGCCGTTGCAATGGACGCGGCGTACGCAGCGCATGCAGCGGTCAACCGGGGATGGCTGTACAAGCTCATGTGATCGTCTCATCGCGCCAGTTGGCGTCAAGGTGGCGCGTGTCGGACCAGCCCACCAGGCTCAAGCCCTGCGGCGACCACAACAGCCGGTTGATGCTCGCATTGGGCAGTTCCCAGGTGCGCGGGGCGTCGACGTCCTGCCGGGTCGCGCTGCGGTACAGCATGTCGAGCACGCCACCGTGGGCCACCAGCACGATCTGCCCGCCGTGGTGCTGCTCCGCCAACTGGTTGGTCGCGGCCAGTACCCGTTCGCCCAGCGCGACCAGTGATTCACCCCCTGGTGGCGCCCACAGGGGATCACGCGCGCGCCAGCGTGCGATGTCATCGGGAAAGGCCCGCTCCAGATCGGTGAAGGTGCTGCCTTCGTATTCGCCGAAGGCGCGTTCGCGCAAGCGGGCATCGATCTGCACGTTCTGGCCCAGTTCCTGCGCGATGCTGCACGCCGTGGCATGGGCACGCGACAGGTCGCTGCTGTAAATGGCGGCGACCGACTCGTCTGCGTCGGCCAGCGCCTGCGCGGCGCGTCGGGCCTGCCAGAGGCCTTTGTCATTGAGCGCAATGTCGCGATGGCCTTGAATGCGCGCGGTGGCATTCCATTCGGTCTCGCCATGGCGCACGGCGATGATGCGGGTAGTCAACATGTTGTCATTTTAAGAGAGTGGTCGGCGCATGACTGAGCCAAGCGTTCGGAGCATGCTTTCGCAGAGCGTGTGACCCACGCGTGCGCAGCAGGGTCGGTTGCGCCGGCAGGTTCGGCACAAGTTCGGCGCATGTGCGCTCAGCGCCGCGGGCACAGCGCTGCCCGGGGATCAGCGGGGGATCTCGATATTGACCCTGCGCGCACCTTGCGGTGGATTCGGGAATCCCTGCAGCGCTGCCTCGAACATCGCCGGCAGCACGGCCTCGTCGTCGCGCCAGCGGCCATCATGGTTGGCGCGACTCTCGAACACCAGCACGCCATCGGACAGGCGGCGCATCAGCAGGTGCACCTCGCGCCGGTAATACGGCGTGTCGAACTGCAGTGACGCCAACGGATAGTGCACCACCGTGCCGTCGGTCGTGACCACCACCGAGCGGTGGAACATGCCACCCCAATACGGCGGGTCGTCCCACGGCGCGCGTGGGTCGCGGGCCATGCGCAGTTCGATCGACACGCTGTAACCCGCCTTGGCATCCTTGCGCACCATACCGACGCCAGCCAGTGCCTGCTGCACGATTGCCTCCAGCCGCTCCTGGGGTTCGCCGCGGCCCTGCTGGGACGGCATGCGTTCGAAGCGGTAGTTGGCCGGCACATTGACTCGCTGGCCGGTCGCGAACGCCTGCACGTCCGAGTCGACGATACGCATGCCCGAGCAGCCGGTCAGTGCCAACAGCAGAATCAGCAAGCAGGAGATTCGAGTGGCCATGTACATATTCCGATCGAGTCGTTCAACCTGCACAAAACACCCATTCTGGGCCCGGCGCCCGGTCCTTGCGTTGCGGCGCGTCAGCCGTCGAAGCGCACGACCTGCAAGGCCGGTGTGCCGGCGACCGGGTATTCCTCGGTGTCGAACGCCTTGTCGCCGTCATCGTTGGCCAGCCCGGTGGTCTTCAGACCCTTGAAATCGTGGCGGGTTCCGTCCATCAGGTGCGAAGGCACCACGTTCTGCAAGGCCGTGAACATGCTTTCGATGCGGCCGGGATGGGTTTTCTCCCATTCGTGCAGCATGGCCGCCACCTGTTTGCGCTGCAGGTTCGTCTGGCTGCCACACAGCGTGCACGGAATGATCGGGTACTGGCGGTGGGCTGCCCAACGCACCAGGTCTTTTTCGGCAACCTGGGCCATCGGGCGGATCACGATGTGCTTGCCATCGTCGCTGACCAGTTTGGCGGGCATGCCCTTGAGCTTGCCGCCAAAGAACATGTTGAGGAAAAACGTCTGCAGGATGTCGTCGCGGTGGTGGCCCAGTGCGATCTTGGTGGCGCCCAGTTCATCGGCCACCCGGTACAGGATGCCGCGGCGCAACCGGCTGCACAGGCTGCACATGGTCTTGCCTTCGGGCACCAGCCGCTTGACGATGGAGTAGGTGTCCTGATTCTCGATATGAAACGGCACATTTTGCTGCGCCAGGTACTGCGGCAATATGTGGTCGGGGAAGCCGGGCTGTTTCTGGTCCAGGTTGACGGCGATGAGTTCGAACCGCACCGGCGCGCGTGCCTGCATCTTCTGCAGGATATCGAGCATGGCATAGCTGTCCTTGCCGCCGCTGACGCACACCATGACCTTGTCGCCTTCCTCGATCATGTTGAAGTCGACGATCGCCTGACCGACAAGGCGGCACAGGCGTTTCTCGAGCTTGTGGGTCTCGCGTTCGATCTTCAGCCGCGCGCCGGGCGCGTCAGCCGTTTCGGTTTCGGGTTCCAGCCAGGCTGTCTGCATCACCACTGTCCTGTTTCCACGCGAATCGCTACTTCGCAGTCATCAAAAATTTCTAGCTTCGCAATCTTCACCCGAACCCCCCCCACACCGGGGATCTGCATCAGCCGCCGCGCCAGTTTGCCGATCAGTGTCTCGAGCAGGTTCACGTGTTGCGCGGTGCACTCGTCGATGATGATCTGGCGGACCTTGCGGTAATCGAGCACATGGTTGATCTCGTCGTCCGTCGGGTGCAGGTCCTGTGCGCCCAGGTTGAGTTCGGCGTCGACCTGGATCGGCTGCGGGCCGGTCTTCTCGAAGTCGAGGATGCCCAGGTTGGCGGCGAAGCGCAGCCCGGTCAGTGTCAGAGTCTGGTTGCCACGGGCTTTTGTCATGGGTTGGGTCACGGTTGGTGCACGCAGTGTGCGTTTACATCAGCGAAAAATCGCGCTCGAAACGCATCAGGTGCTGGCCGCCATCGACCAGCAGCGAGGTGCCGGTGATGGATCGGTTCTCCAGCGCAAAACGGACAGTCGCGGCTACGTCCTGCGGGGTCGACGACTGGTCCAGCAACGCCATCTTGTGGCGCGCCTTGAATTTCTCGTCGCTGAGCATGGTGCTGGTCAAGGTCAGACCGGGCGCGACACCTACCACCCGCACCAGTGGCGCCAGCGCCAGCGCCAGCATCGTCGTGGCCGCCTCCAGCGCAGCCTTGGACAGGGTGTAGCTCATGAAGTCGGGGTTCTGGTTCCACAACTTCTGGTCGAGCAGGTTGACCACCACGCCTTGCGGCAGCAATGGTGCCGGTTGTTCCTGCTGTGGCTGTTGCGGTTCAGCGGGCACTTTGCCGTCAGCCTGGACCGCTTCGGTTGGCGCGGCGCCGGCCAGGGCCGCTGCCTTGCGGCGCTCCACGATGTGCGCATGCAGCGCCTGCGCCAGCACAATCGCGGCGCCCGTATTGCTGCGCATGTGTTTTTCCATCGCAGCGAAGCCGAAACTCGCGGCGTCGTCGTGCTCGAACGTCGAGGCGCTGTTGACCACCGCGTCGACTTGCCCGAAATGATCGATCACGCTCGGTAGCAGGCTCCGCACTGCGGTCTCGTTGGCCAGGTTGGTACGAAACGACTGGGCACGGCCCGACAACTCGGCGCATTGTGCAGCCGTTTGATGGGCCTCTTTCACCGAATCGCGGTAATGCACAGCCACCTGCCATCCGTCATGTGCCAGTGCCAGCGCGATTTCGCGCCCTAGCCGCTTGGCGGATCCGGTCACGAGGACAACACGGGTGGGGGAGGAGGCGGGCATTCGGGGACAATCCTGGGCAATGGAAACAGTCCCGATTTTAACGAGCGCAATGCAGTCACATCTGGCGCGGCAGATCGCCCTGCATGGCGGTTGGATCGGTTTCGACCGGTTTATGGCGCTGGCGCTGTATGCGCCGGGACTGGGTTATTACGTTCGTGGTGACAGCCAGATCGGCAACCTGCCGGCCGACCGGTCGGGTCAGACCAGCGATTTTGCGACTGCACCGGGCATCTCGCCGTTGTTTGGACGGGCCCTGGCGGTGCAGGTGCAACAGGCGCTGCAGCAGACACGGACCGACGCGATCTGGGAGTTTGGCGCCGGCACCGGCGCCATGGCCGAGCAGTTGCTGCAGGCGCTGGGCGACCAGGTGCAGCGCTACACCATCGTCGACCTGTCCGGTTCCCTGCGCCAGCGCCAACAGGCGACGCTGGCGGCATTCGGCGACAAGGTGGCCTGGGCCACGCAATTGCCCGACAGCTTGCAGGGCGTGGTGGTGGGGAACGAGGTGCTGGACGCCATGCCGGTGCGCTTGCTGGCGCGCGTTCGGGGCGTCTGGCATGAACGTGGCGTAGCGCTGGACGCAGACGGCGTGTTGTGCTGGCAGGACCGGCCCACGGCCTTGCGCACGCCGCTGGAGGTCGACGGCGACCATGATTACCTGACCGAAATTCATCCTCAGGCCGAAGGATTCATGGGCACGCTGGTTGATCGGGTCGCGCGCGGGGCGGTGTTCCTGATCGATTATGGTTTTGGTGAGCGTGAGTATTACCACCCGCAGCGCAGCATGGGCACGGTGATGTGCCACCAGGCGCACCGCTCGGATGCCGATCCGCTGGTCGATGTCGGGGCCAAGGACATCACCGCGCATGTGAATTTCACCGGCGTTGCGCTGGCAGCGCAGCAGGCGGCCGAGCAATCCGGCACCTTGGATAGCTGGCATGTGCTGGGCTACACCAGTCAGGCCCGTTTCCTGTTTAACTGTGGCCTGGCCGGCATGCTGGAGGCGGCCAGTTTGCCCGAGCGCAGCATCGCCACCAAGCTGGTGATGGAGCATGAGATGGGCGAATTGTTCAAGGTAATCGGTTTTTGCCGTGGCACGCACTGGGACGCGATCGGGTTCGCGCAGGGCGACCGCAGCCATACTTTGTGACAAGACGCCCATGATCCGCTGGCTCATCGTTGTGTTCCTGGTGTTGATTCTGATCAACTGGTTTACGCCATTCCTGCACAGGATCGGTTTCGGCAGGCTGCCGGGAGACTTCCGGTTCCGGCTGTTCGGTCGTGAGTTCTTTTTGCCGGTGGCCACCACGGTGCTGGTCAGCCTGGCGGCCGCACTGATCGCGCGGGTGTTGTGACGAGGCCCCGCGTTATGGCGCATTACGCGCTGCTGGCGCTGGTCTATCTCGCCTTCATCAGCCTGGGACTACCCGACAGCGTGCTGGGTGTCGCCTGGCCTACGATGCGCCTCGACCTGGACCAGTCGCTGGAGACGGCGGGTTTGATGACATTCGTCCTGACCGCCTGTTCAGCCGCGTCCGGATTCGCCAGTGGCCATGTGCTGGCGCGCCTGGGTACCGGTCGGGTCGTGGCCATCAGCGGTTTTATGACCGGGTTCGCGTTGCTTGGTTTTGCCTATGCGCCGTCGTTTTACTGGATCCTGTTGCTGACGGTGCCGCTGGGCCTGGGGGCCGGGTCGGTCGATGCCGGCATGAACCATTTCGTGGCGCGGCATTACGACGCCCGCCACATGAACTGGCTCCATGGATGCTGGGGCATCGGCGCCACGATGGGGCCGATCATCATGGGGTCGGCGCTGGCCGGCAGTGCGGGGTGGCAAGGTGGTTACCGCACCATCGCCATCATCCAGCTCGCGCTGGCCGTGCTGTTCGTAGTCAATCTGCGGCTGTGGCAGAAGGAGCCGGCACACCGTGCCGCGGCACAAGCCGGGCAGGGCGACGCGGCGTTGCACAAACAGCCCCCGGCATGGGCACCCTGGGTGGCGGCGTTGCTGTATCTGGTGTACACCACCGTCGAGCTGGGCGTCGGTCTGTGGGCGGCGAGTATTCTGGTTGATGGCCGCGGCAAGGACCCGGTGAGCGCCGGTGCGTGGGTCGCCTGCTTCTTTGGCGCCATCATGGTCGGGCGTTTTGCCATTGGGCTGGTGGCGGACCGCATCGGCAACCGTGTGCTCGTGCGCGCAGGCATCGTGACCGCGTTGGTGGGCGCCCTGCTGTTCGGCATCGGCTGGTTGCCCGACATGCTGTCGTTGCCGGGGCTGGTGCTGCTCGGCCTGGGCTGCGCGCCGATCTATCCGTCGTTGATGCATGAAGCCACGCGGCGTTTCGATCCCGACACCGCGCGCCGCGTGATCGGGCGGCAGGTGGCGTTTTCGTATGTGGGTTGCGCTTTGGGGCCGGCCGCGCTGGGGTTGCTCGGTGCTTGGGCGGGGCTGTGGGCGATCATGCCGGCGATCTCGCTGGCGCTGCTGCTGATGCTGTGGATGACTGCGCGGCTGGACCGGGTGACCTGACCAGAACGGTCCTGCGTTGGGCCGCGGGGCGCGCCGATAGCGACAGCGCTTGAAGCTGCGCGTGCAGGCCCCATGTGAAAAAAAGGGCGGCGCTGCTGAAAGGGCGCCGATGCCAATTTCAAACTGGAACGACACCATGACCGATCTCTCCCATATTGTCTGCCCCCATTGCCACACAACCAATCGGGTCGCGCAGGACGACATGGCGAATGCGCCCGACTGCGGCCGTTGCCACAAACCCTTGTTCACGGCGCATTCGACGGCACTCGACGCCGCAGCGTTCGAGCGCCATATCGGGCGCAATGACATACCGGTGCTGGTCGACTTCTGGGCCCCGTGGTGCGGCCCGTGCCGGCAGATGGCACCCGCATTCGAGCAGGCCGCAGCGCAACTCGAGCCCGGTGTACGGGTGGCCAAGGTGAATACCGAAGAGGCGCAGGAACTGGGGCAACGCTTCAATATCCGCAGTATTCCCACGCTGGCGCTGTTCAAGGGCGGTCGCGAGATTGCCCGTCAGGCGGGCGCCATGGGCGCGGCCGACATCGTGCGCTGGGCGCGGGCGCATATGGGCTGACGGCGCACCGGCGTCTGCCGGTGTCGACGATCGCGGCGCTGGGCCTGGCGCCGGCGAACGCGCTGCACGGATGGCTGGCTGTGGACGCGGCAGTGGATTGAAAAACATCGCGGCACCGCACGGTTACAAGCGCGTTACAGCAGCTGTGGTGCCTCTGCGCTGGTACGATGCACAGGCCCGAAAAGCGCATGTCGCCGGTTCCCGGCGCAAGCAGTGCGGGCAGTGTGCCGACACCGGCTGAATCACCCAACACGTACCCGGTATGTGACGGAAACTCAAATTGAACAGTCAGAACCCCATTGATCCCGCGCTGTCCGCTTTTGCGGGTATTGAGGGCGCGCGCATGTGCGTGGATGTCGGCGGCACCAAGGTCGCTGTGAGCGTGGCCGATCGCCATGGCATGCATGCCCGGGAGGTGGAGCCCACCGCCACGGCTGGCACCAACGACGCGCTGGCGCAGCAGGTGTTGCGCCTGATCGCACGCAGCTGCGCGCAGGCTGGTATTGCGCAGAGCGATGTCGGTGCGGTGGGGGTGTCGTCCTGTGGCCCGTTCGTGATCCGCGACGGCTGCGTCGAACTGGCGGCGCCCAACATCTGCGGCGGGCTGGCCGGCAAGGCGCGTGGTCTGCCCAACGACTGGACCAGCGCTGTGCTCGAAGCGCCGCTGCGTGCGGCGTTCCCGTCGGTGCATGTTGCCAACGACGCGCTTGCGGCGTTGGTGGCCGAACGCCGCTGGGGCGCGTTGCAGGGCCTGGAGCACTGCGCCTACGTCACCTGGAGCACCGGCATCGGCGTCGGCCTGTGTGTCGATGGCCATGTGCTGCGCGGCAAGAACGGCAATGCCGGCCATGCCGGGCACATGTTCGTCGACGACAACGACGACGCATTATGTGGCTGCGGCAATTTCGGTGATATCGAGGGCCAGGTGGCGGGTAATGCACTGGCGCGCCGGTTTGCCGCAAACGGTTTTGCCGATGCCGCGGCTTTGCTGCTGGCGGCCAAGGGCGGGGATCCTCGGGCGAATGCCATCGTTGACGCGGTGTGCCGGGTGATGGGGCGCATGTTGTACAACATCGTCGCCACGCTCGACCTGCAGACGATCGCCATGGGGGGCAGCGTGTTCTGGCATCACCGTGAATTCCTGTTGCCCAAACTGATGTCGCACATCGACGGCAAGTTGCCGGCGCTGACCGATGGGTTCACGCTGGTCGAAGCAGGACTGGGTGACCGGCTGGGCGATTACGCGGCGCTGGCGCTGGTGGCTTGAGCACTGCTGCGGCGCACGCCGCTGCCGCCGCTGCCGCCGCTGCCGCAAGATCCGTTGCGGTAGCTCAGGGCTTGCGCAACTGCAGGCCCAGCACCTTTTGCGCGACACAGCGGCCCTGCACCTGCCCACCGCGGACCCCGAAACCGAAATGGATTCCGGCATACAGCCGCGATCGCGACGCTTCGTCCGCTGCCGCGGTGAAACTCTCGAAGGTGCGTGGACCCCAGCCGCGGTCGTTGTGGGTGTTGTCGGTGAACCGGGACGTGGCGCCAAAGATCTGTGCCAGCACACCGGCGGCCGCGCTGGACTGCACTGAATGGGCCGACGGGTATTCCGGGAACGGCGGTGTATCCATCATGGTCGGCACCCAGTTGCTGTCGATGGCCAGTTGTACATAGGTCACCGGCCGCATCAGGCTGTAACTGTATTTGGCATGCCAGGCGGCGATGAAAGCATCGGCCATGGCCAGGTTGAGCTGCACCATCGTGGCGGCGGCATCGGCCAGGCTGGCCTTGCGCAGCGCCAGCAGGTCATTGGCGATGAAGTCCCAGTGACCGGCCGGCGTCGGTGTCTTGCCAGGGTCGTCGGCCCAGTACAGCGCCGCCTGCCGGTGTTCCTGCGTCGCCTGCCGGCTGATCTGGTAGACCTCCTGCGCGTCCTTGTAGAACGCCGCGTTCTTGTCCTGCGCAAAGGGCGGTGGCGGTGGCGCCGGGCAGGCGCCAGGCGTTTTCAGCACAAACGGGCGGTTGGCGCCCCAGCGCGGCAGCAGGGCCGGTGCATAGGCCGGGGGTGTCGGGCTCCACTGGCCTTCGCCGCTGGGTCGCACATAGTTGGGAATGTCGCGCCGCAGCGGGCCCCAGGCTTCATGGCCGCCGTCGGTGCGGGCCCAGGTCATCAGGGCCATGGCCATCAGGCGGCCGAAACTCTCGGAGCGGTTGGTGATGTCCGGGTCGCGTCCGGCCGGATCGAAGTCCTGTGCATGGCGCAGCACCATGTCACGCTCGAGCAGGTCGATGCGCGCCTTGTTCTCGGCGCTGGCGTTGCTGAACATCATGCGTGTCATCGTCGCCATTGCCGCGTTGGCCACTGTCGGCCAGTGCAATACCTCGTCGGGCTGGGCCCAGGGCAGGGAACTGAGCTCATTGAGCTGGCCGGCCAGGCTCTGGTATTGCGGCATACCCGGCACCACCGACTCGTACAGTGCCAGCGACAGATAGGCCAGCGCGCGCGACGCCACCGGCGGGCTGAAGCCCGGTGTCTGCTGGGTCAGTTGCAGGGCCAGTGCGAACCAGTCGTTGACGAGGGCGCTGCTGTAGGCATTGGCTGCTCGCGTGGTGGGCGCAGCGGTTGAGCCAGCCGCAGCGGGCGGCGGCATTTGCGCGCTCGCGTGCGTGAAGACCAGCGCCGGTAGCGCGGCCAGCATGATCCAGCGGCCCAGGCACTGGTGCAGGCACTGGTGCAGGCACTGGTGCAGGGTCTTGCGCAGGTGGTGGCGCAGCGTGTGTCCCCAGTGCCGGCCCGCTGTCATGGTGCTTTCCACGGGCTCAGCCCGGCCGTGCGGTCGAGCAGGTAAACCTTGTTCGCGGCGGCCTCAACCCAGTCGCTCCAGCCGCCATGCGGCCAGCGTACGCGCAGCTTGATCGAAGCCGCCTCGCCCAGCCCGAAATGCATGAAACCCAGGTGGCCGCTGGCATGCCCGCCGCCGACGGTCAGCTCCTGGCGGATCACGCGCTCGCCCAGGTCCACCTCGACCCATGCCCCGATGGCGTCGCGGTTGCCGCCGTCCTGGTGCAGCCGCAGTTGCAACCACTGGCCCGGCAGGGCGGGCTGGTCGGCCGTACCGGTGCCGACATTGCGCCACAGTTGCGCCTTGTCCCAGCGATTCACCACCAGCATGTCGAGCATGCCGTCACCGTTCAGATCGACCAGCAGGCCGCCACGTCCGCGCCGGTAACTGGCGATGCCGGCCTGCTGGCCGGTCTCGACAAAAAGGCCGTCGGCGCGTTGCAGCAGCAGATTGTTCGGGTCCAGCGTGGCGAAATCCGCCATGCGGGCCACGTTGCCCTTGACGATGAACAGGTCGGTCCGTCCATCGTGGTTGACGTCTGCGAACTGCGCATGCCACGCCGTGGACGGATGGATGTCGCCGCCCACATAAGGCCGGTGGGCCGTGACGCCGCGCTTGAACGCCATGTCGTGATAGCTGGGTTTATCGCCGCTGCCATCAAGCACCTGGAGCTTGTTGTCGGACATGCTGGTCAGGAACACCACGGGTTTGCCATTGCCGTCCAGGTCGTGGCTGGTGATGCCCATGCCCCAGATCTGCAGTGGCCGCCAACCCTCGGCCTCGGTATAGGGCCGCGGCGCTTGCCCTGGCGCGATGTGCCAGAGCTGCTCCTGCCCGCCCTTGAAGTATTCACGGTCGTTGCTCACGCGCAGTGCCACCTCGCCCTTGCCGCTCCAGTCGGAAAACAGCATCGACAAGGCGCAGTGCCCTGGCGCCAGCGGCACCGGGTCGGCAAATCCGCCGCCGCCCGCAGCCGGGCGCAACAGGCTGCCGGGTGTGCAATTGCCCCACGGGAAATCGGGTTTGCTGCGGTCGATATAACTGCCTATGGCCAGCGTCGGCCAGTCCTGGCCTTTTTCCCAGGTGGCACTGAAGGCGCTGTGCCAGGCGTTGTCGCCCTGCACATGCCAGCGGTCGTTGGCGCGTTCGAAGCGGCAATCGCCCAGTCCCCGGAACAGCTGGACTTCGCCCACGCGCAGCACCACCAGGTCGATATTGCCGTCGCCGTCGATGTCTATCGGATAAGCGCCGTTGGCGCTGGTCAGCTCCAACCCGGAATGGGTCTCCTCGAGCTTGATCGGCCCGCCACGGGTGCTGCGGTTGCGGTACAGCTTGGCCTTGGTGACGCCACCGGTGACATAGACCTCGGGCAGGCCGTCGCCGTCGCAGTCGAAGCTGGCCACTCCGCCGCCGACCTGGAATTCGAAATCGCCCTCGTAGCGGCTTTGCAGGCCTGCGCTGTCGGTCTCCTCGACAAACCGGACCAGCGTCGGGTCACCCGTGGCGCCACCGGCAGCGGTCGCCGCCAGCAACAGCGCCGCGGCAACCGCGCTCAGGCTTGCCCGGCGCACGCCTGCGCGCGGCAGGGCGTCAGATCGTGACCCAGGCACCGGTCTTCTCGGATGCAAACAAGGCGTCGATGACCCGCATATTGGCCACCGCGTCGTCGATGCCCGCAGGCGTCGGGGACTGGCTGCGCACGGCGCGGGCGAACGCATCGCCCTGTAATCCGTACTGGTCGCAGGCGTCGATGGTATGGACGCGGATGGCGCTGCCGTCGAGTGCCGAGCCGTCGTCGGTCCATATGTCGGTGGTCTTGCCGGCGGGCGCATTGAATGGAATCTGCAATTCGATGCGTTTCTTTTCGCCGATGACCTGTACCCGCTGATAGGGCACGCACTGGGTGGACGCGGTGAACACCAGTCGCCGGCCATCGCCGAAGTCAAGCAGGGCGCTGATGGTGCGGTCGGTGCCAAATTGTGGATCCCGGTCGATCAGCGCGATGACCCGTCGGGGTTCGCATTCGAACAGGTAACGCGCCGTGACCACGGCGTAGCAACCAATGTCGTAGAGCGCGCCGCCGCCCTGGTCAACATGGTTGCGGATGTTGTCGGGGTTCGTGTTGAAGTAGGAAAACCAGGTCTGAATCGACTTGACCGCGCCCAGCTCGCCGGAGCGCACCTGCGCGCGCACATGTTCCCATTGGGGATGAAAACGCACCATGAACGCTTCCATGATGTGCACCTGCCCTGCCACTTCGCGCAGTTGTGCAGCTTGCTCGGCCGTGAGCGCCAGTGGTTTCTCGCACAACACATGTTTGCCGGCGCGCGCCGCCTGTAATGTGAGTGGCACATGCTGGTCGTTCGGCAGCGGGTTGTAGATGGCCTCGATCTGCGGGTCGGCGAGCAGGTCTTCATAACTGCCGTAGGCCACGGGCATGCTCATGGCAGCGGCGGTTTCCTTCGCCCGTTGCAGTGAGCGTGATGCGATGGCGCGCATGTCGCACAGGGTGGCTGCCTGCATCGCGGGAATGACTTTTTCGCGGCCGATCTTGGCGGTGCTCAAGACACCCCAGACAAGTTTCTTCATGTGGACTCCACAGGGTAGGGTTTGGTGCCCGCAGCACCCGGGACGGCGGTGCCACCGGCCGGGGATGGTGCGATTGCGGGTACGGATGCCGATGCCGATAGTGTGCCGTGCGCCAGCAGGTCCATGGTAAGCGCGGCTGCGGCGCGTACCGGGCGCTGGTAGCGGTGCCATGCCACCGACGCAGCACCGACCGCGGCTGCCCGCAGGCCATAACGCGCACCGCGCACCGTGGGTGCCGGTACACCGGCGCTGTCGGCATATTGCGCCACGATACGGATGGCGTTTTCCAGCAATTCGGGCCGGGAGGTGCAGGATTGCCCGCCCACCACCACCATGCGGGGGTTGAACATCACGTCCAGGTTCTGGATCAGCACGCCGAGGTAACGGGCCGCGCGCTCGATGCCGGCCGGCGTGCCTAGCGCCCGGGCGCCGATAAAGGTTTCGGCGCAACCGCGGCGGCCGCAGGAGCACAACTCACCGTCGACCTGCATGATGCTGTGGCCGATCTCGCCGGCCATACCGCGCGCACCGGTGAACAGGTGGTCGTTGAGCACGATACCGGCGCCCACGCCCACGTCGCAGCTCAGGAAGATCAGCGGGTCGGCGTCGTCGGCGCTGGCAAACTCGTATTCGCCCAGCGCCGCGGCGTCTGCGTCGTTGTGCAGATGCAGGCCCACATCCGGCACGCCTGCTTGCTGCAGCGCGGTCGCCAGCAACTGGTGGAACGCCAGGTCGCGCCACCCCAGGTTGGGCGCAAACCGGACGATGCCGGCCATCTCGTCAATGGCGCCGGGCAGGCATACGCCGATGCCCGAGAGCAGCAATTGTTTTCGGTCGAGGTCGCGCCAGGCGTGGCGCACCATACGTGCGAGTTGCGCGCAGACGGCCGGCGCCTCGGTACGGGTTACGGCCTGCTCGGTCGCGTCCAGCACCTGGCCGGTCAGCGTGACCGTAACCAGCCGCATCCGTTGCACCCCGATTTCCACGCCGACCAGCACGCGCGCCGTTGCGTCGATTTCCAGCGGCGTCGATGGCCGGCCCATGCCGTCGCCGGCTACCGGCGCACCGGCTTCCCGGATCCAGCGTTCATCAAGCAGTTCGCGCACCAGCGCGCTGACGGTTGACTTGGTCAGACCACTGGCCGACGCCAAACGCGCACGCGACTGACCGGGCTGGGCGCGCAGCAGGCGCAGCAGCACGCTGCGGTTGATGCGTTTGAGCAGCTGCTGGTCGCCTTTTGTCTTCATGACGTCGGGAGCGGGCCGTCGTTAACGGGCGGGTCGTTGGGTCTGCGCCTTGCCGGCCGGTTGTTTGCCCGCGATGATCATGCCCAGCACTTCGTCCTCGGTCACGTCCTGGGTCGCGTAGGTGCCCACCATGCGGCCATTTTTCATGACGGCCAGCCGGTCGCTGAGTGCAAATACATCGTGCATGTCGTGGCTGATCAGGAAGATGCCGACGCCTTCGTCCTTGAGCTGCCGCACCAGGTTGCCGACCATCGCGGTTTCTTCCGGGCCGAGTGCCGCGGTGGGTTCGTCCATGATCAGGATCCGGGCGTTGAAATAGATTGCGCGCGAAATCGCCACCACCTGTCGCTGGCCGCCTGACAGACGGCGCACCGGCGTGCGCACATTGGTGAAGTTCTTGTTCAGCCGTTTGAATACCGTGCGCGCATCGGCGTCCATGCGGTGGTCGTCCAGCGTACGCCAGCGCGTGAGCAGTTCGCGTCCGAGGAACAGGTTGGCCACGGCGTCGAGGTTGTCGGCCAGAGCCAGCGTCTGGTAGATCGACTCGATGCCCAGGCGCTGGGCGTCAGCTGGCGTGCGCACATGCACCGGTTTGCCGTCGATGACCACGTCGCCGCTGTCGATCGGATAAGCGCCAGCCAGCATCTTCATCAGCGTGGATTTGCCGGCGCCGTTGTGGCCCAGCAGTGCGACAACTTCGCCCGGGTACAGGTTGAGGCTGGCGTTGTCGACCGCAACCACACCGCCAAAGGCTTTGGAGATGTTGCGCAACTCGACGAGGCAACGCGATGGGTCGGCTTTTGCCAGTTTTGTGGCCGCAGATGATTGTGTAGTGGTGTTCATTGCAGCTCCCCGGTGGCTTTGCGATAGACGACGTCGAATACCACTGCGACGATCAGCACCTGGCCGATGATCACGTAGCGCCAGCCGATCGGTACATCGAGCAGCAACATGCCGCTGTCGATCGACTGCATGATCAGCGCGCCGAGCACGGAGCCGAGGATGGAGCCGCTGCCGCCGGCCAGCGCCGTGCCGCCGATCACAGTGGCCGCGATCACCAGCAACTCCATGTTGGTGCCCAGCGAGTTGGTGCCGGCGTTGAGCCGCGCGATCGACACGATCGCGGCGATGGTCGTGAGCGTGGCCAGTAGCGCGAACAACAGCAGCATCACGCGTTTGACCGGTATGCCGACCAGTGCCGCTGCGTCGGGGTTGCCGCCCATGGCGAATACATAACGGCCGAAGCGGGTGCGGTGCACCAGGAAGGAGACAAACAATGCGACCGCAATCCAGATGATGACCGGAATCGGGATGCCTTGTGGCGCCGCCTTGTTCGGTATCTGGTAGGCGTTCATGGCCGCGACAAAACCGATGATGATGACCAGCGGCACCGCGGTCATAAGGGCGTCGACCCACACGGCATTGGTGGGCACGCCATAGGCTCTGCGCGCGCGGCGCTGGCTGAGTTTCCACCACACCAGCGCGGCGCACATCACCAGGCCCAGTGCCCAGCTGGCCGTGGTGCCGATGGCGCCCTCGTAACCGCCACCCAGACGCAGGAAAAACGCGTTGGTGATTGGCTGGGTACGTCCGTCGGCGACCAGGAACGCCGCACCGCGGAATGACATCAGGCCACCCAGCGTGACGACAAAAGACGGTACGCCGACAACAGCGGTCAGATAACCCTGGTACATCGCCACCGCAATCGCGGCGGCCAGGCCGGCGAGCGCGGCTGTGGGCCAGGACCAGTTGTAGCTGTACATCAGCGTGGCAATCAGCACGCCGATGAAGCCCAGTACCGACCCGACCGACAGGTCGATGTTGCGCGTCACGATGATGAGCACCATGACCGTGGCCAGTATGCCGACCACGGCGGTTTGTTGCGCGATGTTGTACAGGTTCTCGGGCGACAGGAAGATGCCGTTCGACATCGCGTTGAACGCCACAGCGATGACGATCAGTACCGAGGCCATCAGCACCATGCGCCAGTCGATCGAGGCGCGCCGCAGTGCTTGAAAAAAGGGATTCATGGTTTCCTCCACCAGCATGTGCAGGTCGTGCCGCTGTGAACGCGGCACGCGAAGGACACGGGCCGGTGTTCAGCCAGTGTCCGGCAACGCGCCACGCGTGTGGCGTGTTGCCATGGAGCGCTACCCGCAACCGCCCGGCAGCAGCTGCCGGCAGTGGCGGGGCATGGCTTATTTACAGACAGTGACCTTGGGGTCGGTCACGCCCTTGCACAAGGCGTCCTTGGTGATCCAGCCCGCCTTGACAACGAGGTCAAGGTTGGCGCGTGTCACCGGCACCGGCTTGAGGAACTGCGCCATCACCTTGATCTTCTTCTCGCCACCGTCCCACTCCTTGGCCTTGGGCGCCTGCTTGCCGGTGGCCAGCGCCACTGCGGCGACAGCTGATTCGCGGCCGAGGTCACGTGCGTCTTTCCACACAGAGACGGTCTGCGACCCGAGTGCCACGCGGTTCAGTGCCGCGTGGTCTCCATCCTGGCCGGACACCGGGATGCCCTTGAGGCCCTTGGCAGTCAGCGCTGCGACTACGCCGCCGGCCATGCCGTCGTTGGAGGCGACCACTGCGTTGACCTTGCCGCCGGTCTTGGTCAGGATCTGCTCCATGTTCTTTTGTGCGACCTCGGGCTTCCAGCCATCGGTGTATTCCTCGCCGACTATCTTGATGTCGCCCTTCTTGATCGATGCCTCCAGCACCTCCTGCTGCCCTTCACGCAGGAAGTTGGCATTCGGGTCGGTGGGCGAGCCCTTGATCATGGCGTAGTTGCCCTTGGGCATGGCGGCCAGCACGGCGCGCGCCTGCATGCGCCCGACTTCCTTGTTGTCGAAGGTGATGTAGGTGATGCCGGGCGCCTCGATCAGTCGGTCATAGGCAATCACCGGGATCTTCTGCTGGTTGGCCTTGTTCACGGCCGGCAGAATGGCGTCTTTGTCCATCGCCAGCACGATCAGCACCTTGGCACCCTTGGCGATCAGGCCGTCGATGTCGGAGAGTTGCTTCTCGGGCGATCCGCCGGCGTCGGCGCTGATGTATTTGGCGCCCGACTTTTCCAGTTCGGCCTTGATCGCGGTCTCGTCGGTCTTCCAGCGCTCCTCCTGGAAGTTCGACCAGCTCACGCCGACCGTGGTTTGGGCAAAGGCAGCGATGGAACCCATGGCCAGAGCCAGGGCGGTCAGGTGACGTTTGAATTGCATGCGTGTCTCCAGTGGGTGGGCCCGGATGGGGCAAGGTTGCGCGACCTCTCCTGCGACACAGGCCACGGTGAATTCACCCCAACAACAATCCCGATGAGAATCATGTAGGTAACCGAAAAGGCTGCACAAACCTCGTTTACCCACGTATAAAGTGGTAAATACAGATCGATCTGAAGCAAATATCCATTCGTCCGGTCATCAGTAGCGAGGAGCCACGCTACCGCGAACTAATGCAGCAGCACCACTACCTGGGCGATCTGGCAAAGATCGGCCACACGCTGTGGTACGTTGCCCTCGTTGATGGGCAGTGGGCCGCGCTGCTGAGTTTTTCCGCCTCGGCTCTGAAGTGCGCCGCGCGTGACCGCTGGATCGGGTGGGACTACCGCCGCCAATACGGGCGACTCAAACTCATCGCTAACAACAGCCGGTTTTTGATCCTGCCAGAGTGGCATCTGCCCAACCTGGGCTCCAAAGTCCTGGCGCTTTGTCAACAGCGTATCGCCTGCGACTGGCTGGCGCACTTTAAGCAGCCCCGGCTGCTGCTTGAGACCTTCGTCAATCCGGCACGTTTTTCTGTCACCGTCTACCGCGCGGCTAACTGGATCTGTCTGGGTCAGACCCAAGGCTCTCGGCGCATCCAAGGCGGTTACAGCGTACGCGGTGGCGCGCCCAAATTGGTCTTTGTTCGCACGCTGCAAAGCGATGCGCAACTCCAACTCTCTCGTCCCGTCATACAAGCCCACTACGCCCAGGAGTCCCCCAAGATCATGCTTGCCATCGAACACATGAGCGCCTTGCCGTCGTACTTCAAAGACATTGCCGATCCCCGGCGCGCACAAGGCAGGCGCCACCCGCTGCCTGTGGTACTGGCCATCGCCGCAGGTGCCACCCTGTGCGGCATGGATGGCTACAAAGCGATGGCCGGTTGGGCCAAAGACCTGGGTGCCAAAGCACGAGAGCGCTTTGGCTGTCGCATCGAGAATAAGCGGCGCATTGTGCCAAGCGAAACCATCATTCGCAACCTGCTCATACGTGTCGATCCGAACGCACTGGACCGAGCGCTAAAGCGCTGGAACGCCGACTACGGTGAAGTTGACCAAAGCCTGGCCATTGACGGCAAGACGATGTGCAACGCCATCGACGAACAAGGTCGGCAAACCCACATCATGAGCGTGGTGGGGCACGACAGTGCCCAGTGCTACACCCAAAAAAAGTCGGCGCCCTGAGCGTAGAGGGCAAGGATGAGGCCAAGCAAACCAACGAGATCGGCATGTTTGGCGCCGTGCTCGATGCCATCGAGATTGAAGACAAGACCATCACTGCGGATGCACTGCTGACGCAGCGCAAGCTGGCCAGCTATCTGGTGGGGCGCAACGCCCACTACCACTTCACCGTCAAAGGCAACCAAAAGGCGCTCGAAGAAAACATCGCGCTGTTGTTTCAAAACCGCGCCGCACCACACCATGAGGATCTCAGCCCTCCTGATCACGGGCGCATCGAGACGCGGCGCATCTGGTGCAGCACGGCGCTCAACGACTACCTCGACTTCCCCCACGTGGGCCAGGTCTTCCTGATCGAGCGTGATGTCGTGAACAAAAAGAGTGGCCTACGCAGCGTCGAGCACGCGCTAGTGTAGTGTTTCACGCTGTTTGAACTGTTTTGAGTTTTGCTTTCGCCCGCATGACTTTTTCCAGAATGTCACGAGCACTTGCCGTCCAGATGAAGGGCTTTGGAGCCTCGTTGTGGGCGAGCAC